>Ga0157363_1006740_pt1 | contig 10844 bp, 4 predicted proteins | sample AttsexASBM1_FD_111477 | JGI IMG/M metagenome (GOLD analysis project Ga0157363, IMG submission 111477) | Fungus gardens microbial communities from leaf cutter ant in Ribeirão Preto, State of São Paulo, Brazil - Atta sexdens ASBM1 | ecosystem: Host-associated > Fungi > Mycelium > Unclassified ...
ATATATCAAATGGTCAATCAAATTTGCGCTAAAGAAAGATCGACTTGAAACATTAATCAACAAATGTCTACGTAAATGGGACACCTTGTATATGCGAGTAAAACTGCCTGTTATAAGCATTCTTGATGATCGCGAAAGTTATACGGAATGCTTTCAGCGAATGAATATATATGGTATTTCAATGGTTCCAGTCCCTTACCCAATTCTGTCTGATGTTTCTGTCGTTCTTCTACGATGGCACCCGCAGCAGCCCTCGTCACCGTGGACCATTTACGCGCGCACGTATTCGTCCTTCTTTTATATATGTATAAAAGATATGTATATATATATATATATATATATATATATATATATACATATATGTGTATGTAGATACGTATGTATGTCCAAGCTGTCCGCTCCAGATGGAAGAATACCACTTTCTCGCGTTTTCCGTTGGAAACAGTGACACTTTACTGACATTTTCCACCCTTTCTCTCTTTCCTCGCGTTTCCAGGCGTCGATCGACCCGGAATGTAGTCGACTTTTCAGGATGGGATAGGTAGGTATGTAATACATCGATTCGTCTCAGTGAACCGAGACAGGGTTGTGTTCCATCAGCTGGTAATTGACAGTGAAATACTTTGTGCGCGTGTGGAGCATTTATTACATGCCGGTTTTCGCGCGAGCGCTTCAATATCTCGGTCTGTGTGTTATCGGTCGCAACCACTTCGGTCGTCGATAACCTGTCCGTAAAGCGCGAGCTTCATAGAGATCGTAGAGGATATACTATTACATGATCGTCCGAGTATAAACTGTTTCATCAGAGAATAGTAATCTTTTATAGTATAGAACGCGCCATAAATCAAAATAAAATGAGAATATATACAAAGCTATCGGTCTCGATTATATTTTCACAAAACATACTAGACGATGGGATTTGTTTTCGCAAATATATCAATATAAATATATAAAAATGTAATATGGGCCACAATAAAAAAAAAAATATAAAAAAAAACGGACTAATAAAAGCAAAAGAGTAATAACAGTTAAAAATTAAACCAGAATACATAAAAGAGCAAACCGTGAGTTAAATTTTGTTCAAATAGCGACGGAATCGTTTACGAAAGTTGACATTTGTAAGAAACTTTCGGGGAAGAGAGTAGGCAATTGCGGAACAAAGTCTGACGATCTCCGAGCGAACGATAATTTGACCTGAGGAATAAGTGGTCAGGACAACTTCGAAATTTATCATGTTCATGGATGAAGCATCATGTTTTATATGCAGTATCACGGCCGAGCAATTGCGCTTCTAGACTTCTTGCCTTCGTTGTTATTTACGGTACTAGTGTGCGATCCTCGATTATCTACGTCTCTGAAAATTAGTCACTCGCGCTACCGGAGTCGGCTTGAATTTAGTTGAAGTTATTTCGGAGGAAATTTGTCTTCATCTATATCTCAGCTAGAGAAGAGAGAAGAAATAAAATAGAGATACAGAGAAAAAGGGAGATTTATAGAAGCCTCTTAAAGGTTTAACGAAATCACGAAACAACGAACCGTGATCTTGCGTAGTCTATGAATTTGCAAACAATTCGAACACTCTTGCAACAATGATACAAAAAAAGTTGTTAAATTTTAAATTATAAATAGAATTTTATATAAATGTAAATATTTGAAATCGTATAATAATTTGAATCTTCTCGCAAAAATTTGACATAAAATAATAATATAAATAATATAAATATAATATAAATAATAGTAATAATAGTAATAAATAATAGTAATAATATAAATAATAGTAATATAAATTAAAAGATACACTCTTCTTATTTACACGATAAAAATTATAGCAAAATCGATTTTCCTTATCATCGATAATAAACTCGCAAACTATGTCAGCTAAAATAAGCAATCTTATATTTATTGGAAGCGTCAGAATTTTGGTTTTCGAATAAGATTATCCTATTGTGATTGTGATCCTATTGTGTGTATCCTATTGTGATGTATATGAAGATATTGGTAATTATATTTACTTATAATCTTGATTTAAATGTTTGAGGAAGTCTCGTGGCGAAATCAATTTTATTTCCATAATTAGTGGACGCTAATCTAATCATCCAAGATAAGTGGCGTTACACTCATTTGGAGCGTTGGAAGCTTAGCTTTTGAACGACATCAATATCACTGCAATTTTTCTGTGCAAAAATATTAGCAATTATATTGACCCGTAATGATGTAGAAGCAAAATCACTCTCGGTCGGCGCGGTGTTCCTCGATGGCAGCATATCATGTTTCAAAGCGCGTGTATCACACGTTTTTACATCTGTTTTTTTGATAATGTATTAATGCATCTGTCAAATTACAAAACATGCAAAAAGTACGCGCAACGTTCTCTCATGAATGACGCGCGCGTGCCGGATTTTATAAACATTATAATTCAACGAAAAATCGACATACCAAAATGCGACAAAAACCAGTCTTATTCGTTTCATATTTCGCAGATGATTATGTTAAACGTATATATACTCTTATATGTAAAAAATTTATGATAAAAAATTATGATATATATAAAAAAATCTATGAAAATGTAAAAAAAACCAGAGTATTGTATTAAAAATTGTTCAGAAAAGATTTTGCAAACATTTTATGCAATTTATTCATTTATAATAAGAATCAAAGTAATGAGAAATTCAAATTATCTTTTCAATACAATATTTATGAGCAATAATTATTCCTTAAGTTATTTGATCTATTTTAAAAAGATATTCTTTAAGAAAATTATTTTCAGAAGATATTCTTTTTTGTTAAAATTATTTTATAAAAATTATCATTAAATACCGATAATTCTAAAAATGATTTTTGGACTAACAGAAAAATGATATACGCTCGTTCTATTAAAAGGTTGCTCGATCAGATTTTGAAGTTTTTCTTAGAGAATATGATAGTAAGTGGCAGGGTAAATGCTTATATAATGCGATTCAATGGACTTGCAGCGTTTTTTAAATAAATACCGATTTAGTTCGTAAATGCTATTGTCGAACATTGTAGAGGAGCGTAGAAATCTCGAGTAAAGGTAAATTTCGCGAAATCTCGCCGAATGGCGATAAGTAAAATGCAGATTCTGACTGTGTCCTCCCTCGCGCCTCTCGGGGAAACTGGCGACAATTGTCGCCTGGATCGAAGGCCGAGGAGGGAAAAGAGCGGACAATAGAAATGCCCGAGTCATTTGCGACGAAGCGATTCAAGAAAAGCTGCTAGTTCGGAAAAGTCCGGAAAACGGAGGGGGAGGGGGAGGCAAGCACTACGTGAACAGAAAAGATTATCGTCGATATCGTCGAGAAATACGATAATGTCGCCTCGAGATTCTTAATCCGTTCAATGGGAAGCCAAGTATAAACTGTCACGCGCGATGACAGTCGGAATAATGATTGTCATTTATTTACCTTCCGAGGATCTTAAATGGAAGAGATAGCGAGCGGATTTTGCATCGATTCTGAAGAGATCGATGAAATTACTTCGCTGGGTTTAAGGCTTCAGCTGGATGAAATGGATTTTATTCATGAGCTTCGAAAATGTATGACGATAATTCTCTTCGCTCTTATCCGCTTCGCAGTCTAGCATGATTCATTCCAGAATAGAAGTCCATTTCAGATTATTGCAACAGTCAAGATGTGATAAATAGTTATTGCAAAACCAGATCTCGTAAATGCTTGACGTGGGTGTTACGATGATATGAAATGATCTTTGTTTAATACGCACGCAGCCAAAACGCAACCGCATAATGTAATACAAAGAAGAAGAGAAAGAAGATGAAAGATTACATTTGTTTGTGAAACTTAGAAGAGAGGAAATGCATGTAAACCGACACTAGCTCAAGATGGATGGAGAAACTGTGATGTAGCGTTGATGTTCGACCCAATTATCCGGAGATTGTCCAAAGTTCACTACCTCGTTCGGAGTAACGGGATGAACTTGGGTTTAACTTTGCTCAAATCGAAATAGCTGGCTATATTCTATAGCGATTACGCTGAACAAAGGTGCACGTTATAACAATCGAAACTTGGATTCGAACATTATTTGGAAAAGCAAAGCTCAAACGTCGCTCTGTTGCGAATGTTTGCGTACCATTTCACGCCTCGAAAGAGATTAGAATTAATTTGCATGCCTGTTAATATAAACTACACTTCGTATTTTGTTGCGTAATTATGTATAAAGTGAAACAGAGTGAAATCTCACACATTAGAAACTCTGCTGTTCATATGAAAGCAAACTAAGCAATATTTTTGCTGTTAAATCAGCCAATCTTTATGTTTCCCGAGGCATTAAAAGTCGTGCCAAAACTTTTTCCTCGCTTTACTATCTCTTTCTGTCAATTTACATTCTGCGCAAAATTCGTTTTAAGCTTGCTCGATGTTTCGCAATTTTTCAATTTTACGCGATATTTTAAGTATTTTATAATACAATAAAGCTAAAGCTTAAGATATAAATTTTTCTATTAATGTTATTATTGTTTTAAAGAAAAATACTTCAAATAAAAATAATGTAGACAACACATTTCAAAGAAATATAAATACCTTTTTTGAAATACTTTTATATAATTGAATAGAAAGAAAGAAACAAAAATTAAATTATTTTTTAGTACTAAATGCTAAATAATCAAATATAAAATATAAATGTAAATATTAATAAAATAAATCAAATTATTTATTAGTAGTATTTTGTAAAATATTCATATAAAATATTTATATAAAAGACTAGAAGAGATATGTAAGAAAAATTCAATAAATTAAAAAATTAAGAAAAATAAGAAATTTGTATAATTTATTTATGAGTTTAAGTTTCCCATATATAGTTCGAAGCAATATAAAATCGTACGCTTTTTTTATTAAGAATTTTAGTCGAAATATTAAGAATTTAAATTGCTAGTCGGAATATTAGAACTTAAATTGTTTGTTGAATCTTTTGAAAATAACAATTTTAATGTAATTATTCTATATCAATATCTTCGTGGATTATGAATCTATTTGGAAATTTTGTACACTTAAAAAGGTACAACTAATTTATATTCAAGATGATTTTAGATTATACAATACTTTTTATAAATACTTTTTAATAATTATGGCAATCTAGATATTGTGAATGTTTTTTAATCATAAAATTGCAATGGGTGATTTTTGATGGATTCTATTACCAACATTTGAAGAAGGGAGAAGAGAAAAAACATCAGAGATAGGTATGTACACAAAAAATTTGAACAGGAATAGTTTAATTGCCTTAACATCGCATAAAATTTGAAGAAGAATATTTAAAATAACTGCTTTAACGTTACGTCGACAATCAATCGTAAATTTGTTTGTTTTTAATATTGTACACTGAAGATGACCTAAAGGTTGAAACGTTTATGTTTTAATATATTTATTATAATTTAATTATTAAATATTAGATTAATTTCTAACACTCCACCATTTTGTCGTGACTCGTAGCCTTTGATTTTAAAATAATTTAAATTATTTTTATTGAACTTATTAATTAATTGCCAATTACGTTATATCAAGTCTTTATATTTAGATAAAAGCGTGCGTCGCTATTTCTATCATAGATAGAAATGGCCGGAAGAGAAAATAACTGAAAAAAGACGATAAGACACACATGGATATGTGAATTGGGTCGTTCGCATGAAGGCGTTGTCGTTCCAAAGAAAGAAAAAGAGATAGAAAAGATCGAATAATGAACCTGTTGAGGCGCCAGATGGATAGAGAGGCTGCTTATGATGGTGACTTCCAGTTCAACTCGCTCGGAACCAGCGGTATTGTTTGCATGGCAGACATATCTACCGGCATCCTCGACTCGGGCCGGCTGCAGCACCAGAACGCCGGCACGTGCGTGTATCCTCTCCGAGTTGAAGACCATCGTCGTGCCCGACACGGATTCGCGAAACCAGAGGTACGTCGGTGGCGGATTACCCTGCGAGATGCACGATAGTACAATCGTCTCGCCGGTGCGGATCGGCCCGGGATTCACTCGCTCGTTGAATCGCGGCGGCGACGAGTTACGATGTTCTGGAATAGAAGAAAGGAATTCAGAGTTAGAAAAGTTTCATTTTTATAATGCAATAAGCTTATAACACACAGGAAAATGTTAGGCAGTAAATACAGCCTTAAATATAATGAAACGCACAGATAATAGAAAAATAGAAAATCTAATAGATTTCAACCTCTCAGAAACCGTACATTCTATTATACATTTTTTTTAATAGGTTTTTTTAATAGGTGAAATCTTTTATTCCTTATTTTCCTTATTTTCCTCTACCTGTGATTTTCATTGTATTTGAGACTATATATATATATATATAAGTAATAAATGAATCGACCAATCACAGCAGAGAATATAACACAATACGCAGTAACAAATCCAAAATGTTGAGTTGCTTACTGCTTATATCTTACTGTTTAAGTTTTTTTGTATGCCTATAAATTCGAGCTTGTCTCGAATTATATTATGTAGGTACACTAAATACATATATTTTTTCCTCCAAAAAGCTTATGTATGCTTCAGACTTAATTCTCTTATTACTCTGTAATAATGTGCTAAATTTATTACGATGATAAGCAAAACCGACGAGCTTCAACAGTGCTCGAAACTAATTTTCTGTGTAATTAGGACTTCCCATTGTGTTGTCTATTATAATAGTGAGAATATTTCAACAGTGTGAGATTGTATGATATCATACTGAAAACCTTATCTTAATTTACGAATTTGTAAATTAATTCGAATTGGCGATTTTCACATTTACGGTATAATACGTCGAATTATGGTAATATTAATCGAACATCTGCTCGTGATTGCAAAGTTTTCGTAACGTAAAGTGGAGAGCACGCTTTTTTGTGATATTCAAATATATTTAAATGGATGACATACGCACGCGTGATAAACCAATTCAGACGTATGTATGCGGTCACATTAATAATACAGCAAAATTTCAGAAATATCCGATTATCGGCCGTGTACATTATTAATGTATGTTAACCGGCGCATGTATTTACCTAGCAAAATTCAACATATGCAAATTATTATAGGCTTATGCATTGTTACATGGGCATTAATAAATTATTAGTCAACAAACATGCTTGCGTGTTGTATTTACTATATTCCTTATCTTAGGAGAGAATGAGATTAGAAATTTAAGGTTTTAAAAACGCTTCTCTCGTTGATTTCGATCCAGATGATTCTCCATGGGTTATTTTACGATATACGTACCTCCCTGGGAAGTCGTTAAGAAAGAAATCCCCGCAGAGTTGGCTGAGCAGACAGAGATCCCGCGTTAACTTTTTAATGTACATAACGTAAAAATCGCGAAACATTGTCCCGCACTTTTCCCGCGGAGAAACTACATTGAAAGTTTCAAATTCAATATTCTTTTTGCTGCAATTAATTTTACCATTTTAATACTACTTTTATGCTTTAGATATATTTTTAATGGTCTTTCAATCAGATTTTTGTTTTAAGCATTTATTTATATCGAAAAATTTTTGAAAAGTTTATTTCGGTTAAAATTGTAATTTTAGCAAAATTAATTTGACAAAAAGTTAAAAAATTAAAATACCATCACGTCAAATTTATCGTTCACTTCTCTCTCTTCGGCAGTGTCATTCACGATTGTGAGAGCAGTTTAATAGACAAAGGCGATATTCCGAAATCCAGCGCACTCTCTCGAAAATGCAGAGAAAGGGAGACATTTCGGAAATGAATGTAAATCCTCTTCCATTTCACGTAGTAACAGCATGCGCGCGTCATATTCAGTGAAATCCGCGTGTAAATTTCGGAGTGCGGAATTTTATCGCGGCTAATAGAATCAATAAACCGAGCTCCGTTACGTCGATGAAAACATCGCAGACAATTCTGTCCGGTCGCGAGGGGGTTAAATTTACTGTCGTCCCAGACTAAGAGCGGCAATGACGACGACGACGAAACGAGCGTCCAATTTCTCGACATCTTCGTAAGAACACGGAGAGGATTGGTAAGTGGTACAGCTTGTCGAAAAACGAGCGTTTTATTCCTCTTCCTTTTAACAACGATTAAGCATTTCCCTCCCTCCTCCTTTTCCTTTTCTGAGATAAAAGTGTTTGTCTCTGGACAGTTTTGGACAGACCGATGCCACGACCTTTTGCAGCCGTACTATTTTATAATAGCGCTTTGTCTGGCCGACGTTATTATTGTAATTTAAGCTGATGGCGTATTGATCGTCGCAGTACCTCTATCTCGCTCTCGCTCTCGCAACCGTCTCGCTCGATCTTGTACCCCCTGTCTCTCTCTCTCTCTCTCTCTCTCTCTCTCTCTCTCTCTCTGTTGCTCCCTCTCATCCTCTTTAGTGCACACACCCTCTCCAATCCAACGTCCCCTTCTCTCTCACGTTGCGCTTTCTCTCTCAATCTCTCTCTCTCTCTCTCTCTCTCTCTCTCTCTCTCTCTCTCTATACATCTCTCTTTGTCTCTTTCCTGCCTCCTATTCTCTCTATAGCACTGTGCAATTTCAGTTGCCATATTCCTGCACAACGCCACCGCCACCACACCCTTGTTCATATCCTCGTTCAGTGCATACCGTCGTCTCGTGCATATGCACGTCGAAAAGTTTTTACGCCATTTACATCCCGACTTACGCCCCTCGACGTCAACGTCGTCGTCGGTGTCGCCGGCATCGTCGTCGTCGTTGTCGCTTGTGCAAACAAAAAAATATAGCCTCGAGGCGCGCTGTTGCAAGTGTCACAACTGCATTTTGCTACACGCGTCCGGCGATGAAAGTTCACTGACAAATCCTCGAAAATGCTGAGAGCGAAAATGCGGAGAGTATTTTCTTTACTTTAATATATATATATATATCTTTACAGCGCGCGGTAAATCTTGTACTTGTACAGTACACAATTATAATATGCAAATACTTTTGAAAAGTGAGACAAGTAAAAAGTATAATTTTTGTAATTAACAGATTCCGCATTTCATCCATACTTTTTTCTTTGAGGGTGAATTTCTCGATCGCTAGAAATAATTAATGCGCAAATTTTCGGCGTGACAGCAAAACGCTGTATCGACTGATGCATACGTCAACGTGTCGAAAACTTTTTACTGTATGGTATGTAATGCGTGCCTTACACTTCAACGTCAGCATTCTCGTTAACGCAGGACAAAAAGAAGAATGCCACTGCGACATGATTCGGCAATTTTAAAAGCGAATTTTATCCCAGACTCTCCATTCCCGGAGTTCATCAACAGATGTCGATTAATGACATGCTCTATCATACGTCCACGACATGTAAATGTTGAAGGGAATAGTCAAGTCACGTATAATTTTGACACAATGCAAAGTCACTCGGCATTTATCTGTGAATGATTTTAATTTGATATTCAAATAGAAACAAGATTAAGAATAATTCATATTATATAATATTGTATATTAATTTTTTTTAATATATGGTACATACTTCCGTAATTAAAATGAGAACTCGCGTAGAGAATAGAGAAGCTGTTTATATGGAAATTTAATTAATAATTAAAATCGGAAATTTTTTTCAGACCAAAAAGTGGCGATAATGCCTGATAATGTTCTCTTGAATATATAATTAACTGGAGTAAAATATATATTATTTTTTTTTTAATTATCCGAAGATAATGAAGGATTTTATGCAATATTTTTTAATTTTAAAGATCCTATATTTTAAAGTAATAAAACATACAATGCAAAAATCAGGAAGCAAACCAGACAGATCTGGATATCACTCTATTATTTCACGGATTAAAGGGGCATGGTATCACATTAAAACAAACATTTGAAAATTATTGAGTTGTTTAATTATGTAAAGCAGAACCAAGTTTTGAGATGCAATCTGCTTTTCGATCAATAGATGAAAGAATAGGATAAAAGAGAGGTATACAGAGAGAAAGGGGTAGAGAAAATGAGAGCGAAAGGGAGAGAGAGAGAGAGCACGCAAAAACCACAGAAACAGTTAGTATGTCCTATGCTCTCTTTCTCTCTTTCTCTCTCTCTCTCTCTCTCTCTCTCGTCGCACGCGATGTCCAATTAAAGCTCTCGAGCCGGTGACTCCAATTAAGACTCTATTAAATATACACCCAGCGCGTGTGTATCGTCGTCAAAGCGAAATTCAAATGGCGTTGGCAGTCCTCCTCCCTCCAATTCGCGCTCGTATATTTGCTCCGAACAAACGGCCCCGCCGTAATAAAGTTGGCGTTAATTAACCGTGCGAGGTCTCTTATCGCGTATTATGGAACGTACTTGCCGCACCATGGCGTCTTTTCTGCTGCGATCGTTTTGCGCGTTTTCTTTCATCAATTTCATTTCATGGCTAAGCGGGCGGTGATTTCCCTTTGCCATTATGGTTTCCCTTTCTCATCTTGACGGTAAAAATCGTACGAGAGTGATTAAATTGTAAACTGATTCGAAACGATTTTAACAATTAATCTCGGGCGGGGAACACGGAGAATTTTCTGTAACTCTAATATGGACTCTAATATGGCGATGGAAACAAAACAAAAGATAGAAAATTCAGTTAAGTTAATACAAAATGGCCTCAGGCTTGCAAATTTCGAAGGCACTAAGAAACATCAGGCGATGTTTTAGATCTTTAAAGTAATCTTGGGTTAAGGTAAGTTTAAACGTTTATGTAGATAAGGAACACTCATGGAATTAATCACGCATGTATTATCGGTGGCCATATTACACCAGCAAAATCCTGGTCCCTCCGCAGTCCATAGTACGCATATATAATTTAATATCATCTAGTGATTGCTTCGAAATTCAGGTCACGACGCGATATCCGTCGCGTGCAATTTGCGCCCAGAGATGCACGTATGTTC
>Ga0157363_1006741_pt1 | contig 10842 bp, 7 predicted proteins | sample AttsexASBM1_FD_111477 | JGI IMG/M metagenome (GOLD analysis project Ga0157363, IMG submission 111477) | Fungus gardens microbial communities from leaf cutter ant in Ribeirão Preto, State of São Paulo, Brazil - Atta sexdens ASBM1 | ecosystem: Host-associated > Fungi > Mycelium > Unclassified ...
CACGTGAGGCCACGCGTGCACGTACACAACACGTCTGTGCGTACGGCATCGCGAAACACGCTGAACTGGGAGTGAAGTAGCGCGCGAGCATTCGGTTGATGGATGAGACTGGCAGGATGCTGCAACACGGAGGATCAAGTGTGGGTCTGATGGGTGGAAACCAGGGTCAGGCGGCTCAGAACACCGCCGGCTACGGCAGCATGGGTCCGGTCGACGGCACCGCGGCTCAGGGCCCCGACCAGGCGGTCGAGGCCAGGAAACAGGACATCGGCGAGATCCTACAGCAGATCATGAATATCACGGATCAGAGCCTGGACGAGGCGCAAGCGAGGTATTGTAGCGAGTCTCTCGTATCCTTTTTCCTCCTTTTTCGCTTCGCCATTTTTTTATATGCTTGCGCGCGGGATGCGTCCTTTGATCTTCCATGTCCATGTTGAATACCTTTTCAATATCTTTTCAATATCATCGAATACCGTTTCTTCCTTTCAAATTCCTTCGAATGCCTGCCCGTTCGTCCTTGAATGTTTTGTTCACTTCCGGCACTTGAAAATCGTCGCATATTTGGTTTTCTAAAACTTCACTTTCTAAAACTTTTAGAATGATTCTCGCTTTGAAAAATAAAGTTTCACTCTTAAGGATTGATGAATGGAATCACTCTTCAAATACTCTCTAAATTTCTTATATATATTAATGTTTACACCATCGGTTATACTTTATAGTTAAAATAAGTAGTGTCGTATTCTTAATTGCCACGACTACTTTGGCGCTAAAGTGTTCGTAAGGTCTATCAGCGTTACGTCGGAGCAGAAAATTATGTTTACGGCTCGTTAATAGCGGAATTAAAGGTTTAATGGTACTTTCGATTTACGAGGTCGATTCGTTACTACTCAGGAGGAGGAGTATTGTGTAAACGAAATTCTCATAAAAGCAAGACGATGCCCGCGTATAAAATACGGTACACGCGATTTTATTTCGAGTCCCCGGGTTACGGCGGGTTCACGGAAACGCATTAAATCGTATAGATTACAAAGTGTACCCATGTTATACCGCTCGTCGGTTTTCGCAACGTCACGCAAAAAGTACATCTCGTCCGTTCTTCTTATCTCATATATCAATTTAAAAAGAACACGCGGGGCGCATTTTGCACAATCTTTGTAGTTAATTATACGGTATTATAAAATGTGCAGTGTGCTTATTAATAACGACGAGTGATAATAGTGCTTCCACTGTGTAACTGCGGATTTCAGTGTATACTTAGCTAATTATGCGCGTGTTATTCATTAGCGCATTAAATCAGCTTGATTTATCTTACGGAATATATATCTCGGTAAACATCCTCTCTATCTTTTTATGATAATTTGATGGACCTACGAGGCATTTGTCTAGATAGGGTCTATCGATTCGCGAAGAGATTGATACCGCATTTTTTTCTTTGCAATTTAGCGAGTAAATGAACAAAGAGGACGTTTTACGAATAAAATAGAAACATAGCATCCATCCGGTGATACTCCGAACTCCGAACTTCTTGCATTTAAATTGTCTCGTCTGTGTACACACGGCTAAGTGTGGCTGCTCGTTTCACCTGGCTTTGCTCATGTATGTTAAGTTATATTAAGTACCTGTCCGCGTGTTGGACGCCCGCTACAAAGAGTGCCAGATGTGCCTCCCACGAATATGTGCATTTTACACGGAGTACAGAGCGAGACACTTGTAATTTTCGCGACGTGCGTTAAACGTTAGCCATTTAAATATTGCGGTCCTACTCCTCAATTAAGCATATGGCCTTGAATTAAGTGAATTGCCTTTATTAGCATTGAGCCGTTAATTTCGGCGACGATAGTTATAATTTCATGTAATTTGTATGCGGAGTGATGGTATCTAGATTTGTCTTCCTTCGTCATACGATTTTTTTTCTCTCGGCGAACTCGAGGGCAACTTTTGGTGCTTTTCAGCAAGAGATACTGTGTAATACAATAATAATTTCATCTTTGTTTAACAATGGCACACAAAAATGTCATGATTTACTGTACAAGGAAAAAATGTCTTGATACAAAAAAATAAGCTATCACAATTCATCAAATATTCCTCGTATTAAATATCTTGATACAAAAAAATTTTACTTAAATTAATATTTTATTAATAATTTTACACAAAAAAGTTATTTATTTGGTGTATTCTAATAGTTTATTTTTTGTATTAAGATGTTTTTTCTCTCAGTGTGTTTTTTTACTGGAAAACTTTTTTTTTTTTCTCGAAGGATCAGTCCCGAATTTGTCAAAAAACCCACGTCGATCATTTTTTGTGTCACTTTAGATCTGTTCTCTGTTGCTATATCAGACCACTAAAATTTTCTATCGTTTTCACTAAACTTTAAATATATGTATATCTATTTCATTTTAAGTACAAGTGTACGCTATAGTAGCCACAAAGAACAGACTTTTTATAGCGACGTCGAGCTAATCTGTTCGCGATTTGCTTGCAGAAAACACACCCTCAACTGCCATAGGATGAAGCCCGCCTTGTTTTCGGTGCTCTGCGAGATCAAGGAGAAGACAGGTGAGTGATCTTTTCTCTGCAACAACACGAGCATTTGCTCTTTTTGCTCGACTCGCACCGCTCGGATCATTAAACTTTACGTGCGAACGACTCGCCTATTTTGTACCGCGCTAACGGATGAATGGAATTTTTAAATGAATTACTTTCGGATGTGACAGACTCTCGTTTACGACTCATCTTGTCACAGAGAACGCGGATTCGAATGTATTTTTAGTCTCTCTCGTATTAGACTGGCAGTGCCGCGTATTTTTATACATATGTATTTCACATGATGCAGAAATCGAATGTTATGAGAATGCATTATTATTTTTGCAGCGTCATTGATTATATCTATGCTTGAGCGAAGTTTCATTCCATTCGTTCGTGCGCGCGAGTTATTGTACGTCATAAATCATAGGTCTTATTTAAAACGCTGACTTTCGGCGCCTAGTTGTATTTGGTATTGATTTTAAAATTGCATTTTTAACTCTCGAAATCGGCACAGTTTCGAAACTTCGGTTTTCAATGCTTTACGTATGTGCAGAGAAGATTCCTACATTCTCTTAATATGAAAAAAATAATGATAGTGGCACTTTTCATATAATTCTACAGTTCCTAATAAAAATAAAAAAAGTTCCGCATATTTTATAACAAAGAACCAAAATTAGCATACCGTATGTATTCTCTTTTGGTTTTTTAATATAAAAAGTGCAGAATTTCTTTTTATAAAGAACCGCAAAACTATGAAAAGAGACTGCTACTGAAATTGTTATATTTTATTAAAATAATGTTGAGCTTCGCAAATCTGATTTCTACGATCTTCGAATCGTTGCGAAAGAAGCCTGATAATAGGCGATAAGACTGCATTTCAAGGTGTATCAACATTGAAAATCGAGCACGCCGAGATCGCCAACTCGGGATTTAATCTCTGAACGTGAAAAAGATCGTAACTTCTTCATGAATAACGTTCAGGCTGTTGCGGCTCGTAAGCGCAGTAGAGCGAAATCAAAAAATTACGAGAGATCCCTATCTGCAACAGTGCAATTCGCGTTGACACTCCCTTCATCCACCCTTCGGCCGCGCGACCCCTGCGAGAGAACCATTCGAAACTCGTAAACATAATTTTTATGCGATGTTTGGATTACTTTTACGCGCGGATCAAGAGACCGCGAAACGTGCAATTATTTCTGGGGGACACGATCGAGGAAGGCTAAGAGAGAAAGAGGGAGAAATCCGCGAAAGGGGGACGAGAGAGATCGGTGTGGGGATGGAAGTTACGTCAAAAGTATTCGCTGCCCGTTGGGGGTGGAAGGACCACACCACATCACACCACGCCCCTCATACTAAGCTACTCTCTTTCCCATCGCTTCTCCAACGGTGTGTGTTTGTGCAAGTGTATACACATTCATGCACTGACACACACGAAAAGGAGACACGAGGGTGTCATTGGTACAGCGGACTGTGACGTCAACAACGACATCCCACGTTTCTGTAACGTTATGATATTTCCAAATGGATGTTGGATACACGCGACGAAAGGATATCTTTTTCGCGATCGAGAGAGAACGAGATCACTATTGATTATTTTTCGGAGAAATTTAAATGTGGACGCAATCGTATCTTTTGCTAACGCATCTTCGAATGCCTGTGCATTTTTGTAACCCTATGCTTTTTCATTATTTTTATCCCTTCCTCGTTGTATTCTCGTTTGCCGTCATTCGGTTATACTGAGATTTTAAATTGTACTTTGCCTCGAGCTCACGGAGATATTGACCTTTCTACTTCAATTTTGTACAGTTAAATTATAGCATAAAAGATTTCACGGTATTTTGTTAGGAAATTGTAGTATCTGTACAGATATTCTACGCAGAAAACTTTTTAAACTTTATTAATGTAATTATTATTATCTAAAGAGATGAATGTATATATATTTTATTAAAATGCTAAGATGTTCTCAGAATTGTTTTTATAATTTTTATGACTTTTTTTATCGACGTATTCTTTATTTAAATATTTTATATATAAAAATACTTTTATAATACACTCAATATAATGAGTGTTTTTCGGCAAGAGACACCGAGACACATTACGTTCTTGTTGTTTGCTAATGTTAAACAAAGATGATATGATCACTATGTTTTTTGTTGAAAAGTAATATATACTGGCAATATTTTGAAAAAAAAAGAGTTATATTTGAGACATTTAGAATTTTATTAAATTCTATATACTAAAAAATATGGATTTAATACCATGTCGGTTTATATAATCCTCACTGTGTTGGTATAAATATGTGGATTTTATCAGCACGTAATTTTACACCAATGAGAATTATATTAATTTAATACCCATAATGTCAAATTTACATTCATATTTTTTAGAGCGCATACTTTTATCTTTTCATATAAAATATTTATACATATATAATTCTAGATTTTTTATTAGAGTTTAGTTTTTTATTAGAGTTTTTTATTAGAATTAAATAATAAATAAATAAAATAAATGATCAATGTCTACATGGACTGCATTGAAGAGCACTTTGATTTTTCGATGCGAAAAAGAGAGGAGAGCAAAGAATAACAGAAAGTTTAGTTTGAGTTTATCATAAACAAAAAAGGGCGTCAAAGTATGATGAGCGAAGTACTCGAGACGATGAACCGTTTTAACGGTCCTGTATCTTTTATGAGTTCCGGTCCGGCTGCGTGCAGAGTGCCACACGCGTGCGCGCGGAAAAATGTACTGAGCTTTCTCCTTCTCACGTCACACGAGTGGAAAAGAGACACACGATAGTCATAGTCGAGTTTATGGGCGATGGCTGACGAGGCAGTGAAAAAGTACTAAACCAAGAGGAGCAGATAAACGCTATGTTAAGCAGACCGTTTTACCAGCCATTTAATATAATCTGCTCTTGCGTTTGTTCTCTCGCGTGCGCCGTTCAGATAACTTTGGATCAAGACCGTACAAAGTGGGACCGTTCTCCATCGTAGCTGGGGCCTTATCCCTTTGTTTGCCGCCGACGAACATCACGCTATTATATCTACGTATAACGTTGCGAATTTTTATTTTGCCAACAACCTTTATCCTTGTCGGCCTTTCAGCGAAGGAATCTGAATTACGCGCGAAATTATATGTGAGAATTAAAATTCTCCGCTATGTAAAAGCTATGTGAAAGTTTAAATGTGAATTACAATATTTCTGTTTAAATCTCCCAATCAGTTGTTGCAATAGCATTGAATTATAATATCAAAAAAGTTGCACGAATTTCTTGCTTTATTTGTAGGAATTAATTTCTATTGGATCGGAACAAAAGTTCGTAGTGCTACCTCATTTGTATCATTTCTACACGTAAAAAAATTTGGCAATTATACCATTCGATAAAGTAGAGTTTCAATTTTAAGAATCCGTTTTTTTGATTGCGATAAGTTTCATTTTAACGGAATTATGAGCAATTAAAGTAAAAATGCTCCTTTTATTTAATTTCTGATAATTCAGTAACAAAAAAATCTTAGAAATATTTTCGAAAAACGATTTTGTTGAGAAAGTTTGTTAGAAAGTAGAAAATTTTCGCAAGTTTTTTTGGGTACGTGACAGGTTCAGTGAGAAGAAACTTACTCATTTGTTCAGCTCGTAGTTTTCTGGAAAATGTTACGAAACTCACAAAAACTGTCAAAAGACATAGTGATCTTTCGAAAGTAGAAGTTTTAAGGTTTAAAGCCCTGTTAAAAAATTTAAATGTCATTCATTTTTAACAAAATTGCAGCTGCTTGAATTTTGAAGTTCATAGAGCTACGAACTTTTATTTCGACCTGTCACTTTTCGTATTCGATAGAATAAATTTATTAAATATACCAAAGACTTCTTTTTATTCATGAATTCACGGCTATAAATCTTGATGAAATCGCAAAATTTATTTTTAACAGAAATAAATTGAGCGAAAAAATAATAATTTATTCCGACGTACAGTGCAAATAAATCACACTTGACTTCCTCGCTTTTGATGCAATTTAATGCGCTTGCAATGGATCGGAGACCTTAATTTTATGTTGCTCCGAAATTCTAACTCGGTATACGATCACAAGCGGAGAATCGGGCGATTGCACTTAACACTAATTGTACAGTGCAATTACGAGACACGCAACCAGGCAACTCGTTCGATTCGCGTTAATGGACCGTCCTACTTCCTCGAATATCACGTATAATACCGATCGATCGGGTCCTAAGAGGCAGTCAACCTCTGACTACGATTTGTCACGGTCAAATTGGAAGAGGCGCTTTCCTTCTGTAACCCGCTGATCTCGAAGACCTGTTTCGGATGGAACACACCGCTCAGGACGATTTCCCGTGGGGCGCGCGTAGATCCCAAATACCGAAAGAAACGGGGAGACAAGGCTGGCTCGAAATCCGCGGGATTTCTCTACTCGCCTTTCAACCGTTGTCCCCCAATCCCCCTTTTTTCATCCTCTTCCATGTGCGGACAGCTCTTCAGTCCGCATAGAGCAGCTGGCATAATCCTTCTCATAGTACACATGAAACAAAAAAAAAAGAAAAGAAAAAACCTTCGAGGATGTTGGACCCGAACGGCGGCGAGAGGACTAAAATCCGACCTGATTGTACGATAAACAGTCATCTTGGTAATTATCAAGCGCTCGGACGATGAACTTTTCGACGCATTCGGACGTCCGATAAAACGAAATTAATCCGCGGACAAAACAGATAATTCGGCCGAATAATAATTCGCGTCGCTGCCATTAATCACGGATCGGCCGATATTGATTTCGCGCGTGGCGCGCAATCCGATTGGCTGACTTTACTTACGGTCCGTCATTGCGTATATGACGCACGTGCGTTTCGTGCGGTGCAATCCGTTACATAGGATGTCCCGTGTTGGATTAGTCCGTCTGTTCGATTTTCACACCGAGGATTTATTTAATTTAGGGCATCGCCGCCGCGCCGTACATCCTCCGATTCTCTGCAGTTTTGAAACAATGGCAGCTTGTACAAACAATTAAAAATCCATATTCGATTTGGCCGTTGGCCAATGATAGCTCCGTTTCCTGTCGCACACTTATATATAACGTGCAATATACGTCCGTCTGAGCAACAATGTTATTATTGTTGTCATCTAATTCGATTGTCGCTCGATATTTTTAATACAACATCCTCTTTATTAGGGGAATCCTTTCTTAACATCAATAAAAATAATTGATTCGAGAAACATTTTATTCAACAACGGAAATTGTACGAAAATTTTATTCAAAGATATGACCTTTCGCGCCGCGTTGCCTGATATGTTAATATTAATCCGAAAGGCGAAACAGAGCTGGGCCCACGTGAGTTTTGAGCGCATTGCGTTTCGCTGCAACTAAACTGGCTGACCTTGATTTCGCGCAGCGCATTTCACGCTGAATTCACCCCCGTCCTTTATCTCCCGTAATTAATGGCTCCGTTTGCTTCCATTTATTACGCGAGTACGACATCGAACTGTCTTCAACACGGCGGGTGAGCACGCTCGCGTGAACGATTAAAAATTGCTTTCGGTACATTTCCTTCGTTAATCGCGAAGAATTCACGTCGAAAAAGTTATAGAATTTTAATTAAAAAACAAATTTAATTAATAGATTTATTTTACAGTGCTCTGCTTCGCGTTGTCGAGAAATTCACTCGCTCGAGAACGTGAAAGAAGTGGAGCGTTCGGGGAAAGAATTTGATCGTATGCATCGCGTTCTGTTATTGTTACAATGTACGAAACGTGGCTTCGGTTTTCGAGAGGTTGACGCCGCTCATTCCGGCTCCAGCTGGAATGTCGTTCCCCTAGCTTCGCTTGCCTTTTCTTTTTGTTCCGCGCCTTTCGTGCTCTCTTCTCTCTCTTTCTCTCTCTCTTTCTTTCTCTCTTTTTCTCTCTTTCTCTTTCTTTGTATTTCCATCTCTATCTTCTTCATCCATGATACTCGCATGCAGATGGGGTTCCAGCATCCCAAGGTGAACCGGAGTCCCTTGGCCCTCTCTTCCCATCTGTCTCTTTCTTTCTCTGTTGCCTTCTCGCTTTCTCCATCTCTCTCTCTCTCTCTCTCTCTCTCCTCTCTCTCTTTTCGCCTCGTCTTCTCGAGTCTCGAACTTCACGGAGTCGACTAACGAGATTTGTCCGATTGGAGTGAGTCTGCCGTAATGCTCACGCACTGATTTATTGCAAAAACTTACACATTTGTGGTAAATCGCGGCCTCCCTTTCGTTAGCGTAGGGAAACGTTTCTTAACGAGCATACATTCGTTCCCGCGTTCCTCGTGCCACAAAACGAGAGCCTTGCTGATTCTCATGAGTCGCTTTAATTAACTTTGCCGATTACGCGTCACGTATTCGCTAATTACGACGCGCGAAGCGGCTCGTCGTGACGAGCAAAAGACGGCCGCAATACGCGCAAGTTATTATGCATTGTGTACCCACAGACGCTGATAAAGACATGGTCGTATTATCAAGTAGCGGAATTACCGTAATGCTCGCTTTACAGATAACGTATGCACACATTGTTCGCGAGAGTTTAACTCGAACGCTGCTGTTTCGGGCTTTATCAGCGAATGGCCTAAACTGCCGTCACAGTTATTTTCGTCGACTATTTTATTTCCTTTCTTTATTCGCACTATCAATTGACGAGTCACGGTTTCACGTTCGTCTAATTAGAAAATAGATGCGTCACGCAGACCTCATTTTTAAGCGCGGGAACTTCTTACGTACTCGACGGTGACACATGATACAAGGAAACAAAAGGAGGAATTCGTGAAAATGAAGGGAAGAAAAAGAAAGAGAGGTAAGATGAAAAGCTATTGTGTTGTCAAGTTATACACGATAGTTGCAGCGCGTACCGTTAACGGAATTGCAGTTAAGTCTCTTTAATTGCATGAAGTTACTGACCGGAAGTCGTCGTTATAGTCATTGCTTTCGTGACGGAGCCGCTCTTCTTATTCGGTACTTTAATTAAAAGCTGATAGACAGGATTAGTGTTATTTTTCCGAGTGTAAAGGCCGCTCTCGGTCTGAGGAGGATCGATTACTCGAGTTTTCGTCAAATAAACAGATCCACTTGGTTCGTCAAGCCGAACGATTTAGCATCTAGTGACGACTGAGGGACACTTTGCATCGTGCATGTGACGCGTTACACGCGTGTAGTGGTGTGCGCGCGCGCGCGCGCGCGTGTGTGTGTGTGTGTGTGTGTGTGTATCTACGAGCGCAGGAGGTCGATTTAACAAACCATACGTTACACCACGATAAAATCTCGCAAACCTATAAACTTCGAGCTGGAGCTAGGTACGTTATATCATAAAAATCCAGTAAAATAAGCTCGTAAACCGAGCGAGGGAAAGAGATGAAAAAGTGGAAGAGAAGGAAAGGGGCTCGTGTTGTCGCGATGAACTATAAACTTTCGCGAATACGCGCTCACGCGTGTCGTACACGTGCATGATATTTTAGAATACACGTTCGAGATCACAAAAATTGGACTACGAACGAGATGCTATTTTATAAGTTGCTTGCAAACGTAGATAACATAGATAAAGGAAATACAATATTTAGTGACACATCTCTTTTTGGAATTTGTTATATTTATTTATTTATTTATTTATTTATTTTTACTACACAATACACACAGCTTTTTTTGATATGTAAAATATTAATGCGAAGAGTTCAACAAATATCTTCTACATGGGTCTCAGAGGTTTCATTTATGAATAATTAATTTTTTTTTAATATAATAAGCTTAATTCTTTATTTTATTAATATAATGTAATTAACTCTCGATAATGCGAAATTTTCACTTTTTGTCTGCAACCTAGAATTTCGAATTTCAGTGCTGATTTTTATATTGTTCTAGACTATGGTATGTAAAAATCTAATAAAATTCTTAATACATACTCGTGAAAACTTTAATATTTCGACTCTCACATACTGATTCTCAGACATATGTTTCCAAGTGAGGTGACTGACCCCAAAAAATTTTCTGTATAACAGCACATTTATAATATTAAAAATTATTGAAGTATAGTAAATAAATATATCAATGCGAGAATATAATACAATATTATTTATTTTTATTCATAAATCTATAAAAATTTTTAAATTTTTTAACAAAAATTATTCTGAAAAGATAATTTTTAAGACGAATGGCTCACTTGGAAATCGAAAAATTAACGAGTTTTTACAATACAATATTATTTATTTTTATTCATAAATCTATAAAAATTTTTAAATTTTTTAACAAAAATTATTCTGAAAAGATAATTTTTAAGACGAATGGCTCACTTGGAAATCGAAAAATTAACGA
>Ga0157363_1006744_pt1 | contig 10841 bp, 3 predicted proteins | sample AttsexASBM1_FD_111477 | JGI IMG/M metagenome (GOLD analysis project Ga0157363, IMG submission 111477) | Fungus gardens microbial communities from leaf cutter ant in Ribeirão Preto, State of São Paulo, Brazil - Atta sexdens ASBM1 | ecosystem: Host-associated > Fungi > Mycelium > Unclassified ...
CGGCCCTGAGAACCGAGCTATAATATCTTTAAAATATTTAGCTCGGCCCTCAGGGCCGCCAGCTCTAAATCTTTTGAGTTGTCCGCCAATGAGCTAAAAGAAAATGATGAAAAATAATTTAATAAATGAATATAAATTTTGTTATAAAAAAATTAATTATTACTACTTACATGTTGTCTACGTTGACCATTTTTTCTTCTTTTGTTTTTCATGGATCATGACGGACATAGTGGAATTATAGAAGTTCAGCTTCTCCTAAAAGTAGTGGGGAGCGAACATCCAATCATTAGGAATCTATTTTATTAATCATGATGAAAATCCAATGTGACTGTTTATTGTTTCGGAGCATACGGTGTTATATTTAATAAATGAACGTTCATGGTTAACAAGATATGTTCTCCCATTCTTTGCCGCTATTATGCTCATCAATTCGTCTTTTATAATTCCACCATGGACGATGATAGTTCGCGTCTTTTAAATATGATCAAGTTTATTAATCCTCAATTTGAAGCATCGTGATTGGTCCGCCATTTTTTCAATTTAAATCATGTAATATTAGGTCCAAAATCTTCTGTCAGTACTGAAAATGTATAGTGCACATGATGTAAACTGTATAGATTTTAAGCACTGGCAAAATATTTCTGCACTCTTTTTAACACGATGCACTAAAGCCCAAGACACAATGCGAAGGAATAGCGATAGCGATAGAAATAACACTATTTCAATCTATCAGAAACTGTGTATTTCTGATAGATTGAGTCTTGGGCTTTAATTGAAACGTATTATAAGTTTCCATCGAGAATTCTGCCTGGTTTTCGGTCTCAGTCCTAAAATCTTAATCCTTTGCAGCAAGGTAGCATTTTGATTAGTTATACACGAATAAGATTTGATCTGCAATAATATGAAATATTTGAAAAACGATGAAAATATATTTCTGGGAGTTCTCAGAGTCACTGATTACAAATCTGACCTCGGATTTTGGAAATTCAATATGACGGATCAAGTTGCAGAAAGTGATTTGATCTGGAAGAAAGTAAGTATTCGTCAGTTTTTTTTTAAATCGCTGCTTACAAATCTGAAGTAGGAAAAGCAAATCGATCGATATTTGAAGTAATTATGAATTTGAAATTAAAATTATACAAAAATCATTCTCAACATTCGTCATGTTTGACCTACAGCTTTGAATTTCATAAATTCAGCTCCAGAATTGCAGCGACTTAAAACTTATGAGTATCTAGTTTCATCAAGATTAAATTACTTTTTGTAAATCAATCCGCCATTTTGAATCCGCCATTTTGAATTCTGATGATTTGAGGTCAGATTAATAAGCGATTTCGAAAACCCCTGAGTACCTGGTTCATTCTGATCAGGTCTCTTTTATATCGATCTGCCATCTTAGATCCGTCATTTTGAATTTTGAAAATGAATGAGGTATTAGAGTTAAGTTCAAGAATTGACGAATCATAGTCAAGCATTCTCCACTCATTCAATTGTGAGAGAGGAATACTCGACTGTGATTAGTCAATTTCAACACTCCGACTAACTCGAATCTTCGATATAAACTTATTTATAGACAAGATATTGAGTGAGTTCAAGACAATAAAGCTAGGCATGTTTGCCGAATGATTGCTTAGATTTAGTAGATTGCTTAGATAAGTAACAATCAATTATAGTCATTTCATTTTCTCGCGAGTAATAATAGTCTAAGGCCGGTATTCATAGTCAGATCTTATATTCAAGACCGTCTTAAATACGGTCTTAAGAAGTCATGAACCAATCAGAAGGCTATATTAGGGTCTTAAGACATTACTTAAGACGGTCTTAAAATAAGAATACTCGAATACTGATGGTTAAGTCTGAATACAATTAATGGCTTAGTTTCCATTGAGGATTTGAACCGAGGGAAAGAAAATTTATTCATTTATTTGTCTTTCACTCTACTCGTCTTTCTATCCCTATCACCGTCATTAGCGATCCATTCTAGGTATCGATGGCGCTCACGGATCCATTCTGCAACAGTTTGCTGAACACGATCAATCATGGTGTTGAATCAAGTGATTTAACCAGCCAATTAGACCACTTCCTTATTTTTCGCCTTTTTGATTTATTCTCTAGTATGCTCTGATGCATAAAAGCTGTCATACACAATTGTTGTAAAAATGTGATTATAATAATACAAATACAAACACAAGTTAATTCTTAAGAAATCTTCAATATATTCAATGATATTATAAATAAATCTGTTCTTTTTAGCTGAAATTCTTGCATGATTCTCGTTTTTACATTCATTCATCTTAAGATGTCATGAATCAGAGAGCCATCTTAAGACATTATTTAAATATTTTAAGACATTATTTAAAGCTGGTTCTACATTAATTGCATCGCAGCGTCGCAAGCGTTGTAGTCCAATTCATGGTGTAAATATATCGCGGATCATGATAGTGATAGCAGGATTGCCAAACATACCCGGATTAATATCGCCTACGAAGCTTTTCGTGACCAAAAGTTGTCATTTTCTTGGTTTTCGTCAATAAAGGCTTTGTTCCAAAATTCACTATCAGCACTGAAAATCTACAATTTACGTTACGTATGTATACTCTACATTTTCAGCAGTAATAGTGAATTTTGGAACACAGCTAAAATCGTCAAATTTTACTGAAATCGCGCTATAAAATTTTCGTCAACAAAATCATCATATTTTGAGAACTTATATTTTTGAATGTAACTGGGCCCCTATTGAAAAACATTAGAGCCATTAGAGATCTGTTCGCTTGCACTTTTTTCACATCTTCGCTTTTTCTTTTTTAACTCCCAAATATATATTTACCCCATTTTAAGTGCAAAAATATTTAGGGATTTCGAATAGACTTATTGAGAACTACACTAAAATAAAAAACTGAGTTAGATTATTCGTAAAAAATTGTTACATGTAGAAGTAATTGTAAAAAGTGTCTTTTGAATATAAAGACGGCAAACAGAACAGAAACAGGACATGTATTATCGAACTGTTTGGAATGGATTCCGACCGGGATTATTTCGTTTTTCGTAGAAAACACAATATAAATCTAGACTAGGAAATAATTGAACAATTCCGATCAGAATCTTCTGGATGCGCATACATATGCAGAATATGCAATTACAACGTCTCACGAACTGCGATCTGATTTATTCCGTTAAAAAATATAAATCAATCACAGCCCTAGTTTAACTTATAGGTTAAACAAAGACATCTATCGTGACATGGACTGTAGAGAACCTATAATCAGAAAGTCGCCAACTTGACACTTGACCCGAATCGCTCACTGATTAGTTCAGGGCGCATGGTATATGCTTATTTGTTATAGAAATTTATTATATACATGCTACAGTAGTCATAGCTGCGAGTGCATGGCTTTTAATATTAAGAAGATTGTAATTTTAAATCCATTGATTAAAAGTTATATTTATACAAAATTCCTCCTTCCTATTTTGGAAAATATCTTCTTAAAATCGTATATAAATAGAAAAAAATAGAAAATCCTTTGACATAGAATCGCTAAACAAATATTTTTTTTTGGTATAGCAGTGAGATTTCCGATATGTCTGAGTCGGAAACAAAAAAATGTATGCATTTTTTCTGTGAATTTAAAAAATAGATTAGAATAAGACTCTTTCAATATGATTATTATTATTATATTTATCAGTTAACTTACACTACTTTTGTACTTATGCTACAAACTTTGCCAATTTTATTACTTCCGCACTATTAGAACTATTAGAACTATTAGAACTATTATATTTAGAAATGAAAAAATTTTTGAACAAGACTCTTCATAATTAATACGAATCTGTAATTCCAACTTAATTAAATTAATGGACATACAATTTCTCTCTTTATTCCATGTACGATTAAATAGCCTGAAAATTCTCTCATAAAATGCTACTCGGAATTGGCAAAACAAATAAAATTATTTTTTTTAGATTGGTGAAATCTTTAGAATTATATATTATTTCGAAAAAAATAATATATAAGTTCAAATTTTATCATTTGGTAAATCTTTTGGGAGGACATTAAATACTGTCTTCATATGAACATTGAATAAAAAAAATCAAGGTCAATGCTTCTTCAATGTAGAAAACTTCAACAATGTAGAAAATTCAGACAGTATGTCCCATGTCAATTTTAATTCATCTGATTTAAGAAATAGGAAACCAAACTTCTTGTATTTCATCTGGGCTAAAATCATCTTTCTTTTAAATATGTTATTGATTTTTGTAGAAATATATGTCGATTTACGGGACCAAAATATTCTTTTATAACCTATTTTCAACATTTTTTGAAGTGAAATCTCATTAAAAGAGTGAAAATATAACAATTTTTAAAAAAAAGAGTGAAAATATTAGGTGTGGGAAAAAGTTCGTGGTGTTTTTCCTATTAGATGGCAAAAAAACGCCAAATGCCAAACGAACTTTTTCCCACACCTAATATTTCACTTATTTTATTCCTTTAAATTGTTAAAGTTAACCATTGTTAGGTTAGGAAATCTGTCATTCGCTGATATTATTCTTTTCCAAAAATAGCTGTATTTTCACTCTCTTTAAGAGTTTATTTTAAAAAATTTTAAGAATAATTTTTATTTAATAAATTTTTATTTAATAATTTTTATTTAATATTCTTGAGGTTTTTACGGTATTTTTTATACAAAGATTATGCGTTTCGCGAATTTCTTCTCCGTGTTCAGATCTATTCTTGAAATACTAAGTATCAGGCTGCTCTTCGCCCTGATGAAGTGGACTGCAAGGTTCCCTTGGCATTCCAAGGGAAACATTGGCATTCCAAGAATGGATCTGGACACGGAGAAAACTCGCGAAACGCATAATCTTATATAAAATCTTATATCTTTATATAAAAATTTTTATTTTAAATGCACCTAATACAATAATTTTTGTACTTATATTATAAATATAATAATATATAATATAATATATATGTATATATAAATTAAATAAAGTTAAATTAAAATGTCAAGGCTTTTTTAAAAACGATCAAATGAAAATAATAAAATTCATCTTTTATTACACTCATATAACACTATAAATTTCAAATTTCAAACGTTTCAACTTACAAAGTCTTCCTCAATGATAATAAAAAAAATAGAAAGATTATTATATTATATTCATGTAACCTCTTCCAATGTCAACAAACTAATATATGATACATAATAAAAATTATCGTTCAAGGCTAATCGTATTTACTTTTTTCTACAAAGTCAAGACAGATATTACGGATCGAAATCGGAATCCAGACAGAAGCTTGAAGTCCATAATCGTAAAATTGTGTTTATAATATTAATAACATATATATATTATATAATATATTATTTTTATTATGTTTTATTATATTTTTTTATATTTTTTATTATATTTTATTTATCTAATGATAAGATATGCAAACATTTGTTACCTTTTTTTATACTATAAAGTGTGTTTATGTTTAAAATTTATTTTATAAGGAAAATATGTATTCAAAATATATTTCAAAAATTTTATTAATATATAGCCAAAGATGTAGCTAAAATACATCAATTTTCATTTTAATAATCTTCTACTCAAACTATCCTATACTATGTGTCATCCTATCCCGGTTCTAGAGTTAATTAACACAGACATTCATTAGAAAATTGCATATTTTTCGTAATAGTTAGTAATAGTCAGTTCGTAATAATTGACTATATAATTAATGAGATGCTGTGTAATTTTTTTAACAGTTTTTATTGTTCTATTAATTATCATGTAATTTTAAATGTATCTAAATTTTTTTCTAAATAATGTTGAATACAACATATATTATACGTGAACTATTTTTGATAATATTCTTAAGACTTCCACGGGTACTTTCTATATAAAGCGTTTCGCGGGTTTCTTCCGTGTACAGATCCATTCTTGGAATGCCAACGTTTCGTGAACCTCGCAATTCACTTCATCAGGGCGAGGAGCAGTCTGATACTGAGCTGTTCCTCCGGGTCATTCCCCTTTTATATATTACGCTACTTGTTGGAATGATGGAGAGAAAGAAGAGAATTGTGGATAGGGGTGAGGGAAATCTTCCGGTCAGTTCTCATTAACCGAGAATAATTTTCCATATTTTATTTATGTTGTAGTTATTATTTCTATTTAGAGTGTTAAGGTGTTTTTGTATCTCTATGGCTTCTTTATACTTTCTTAGAAAGTATGATGTAATTGGCTATTGTGGTCGTTTTATCAAACAGTATTTGATGTCCTGTTTTGATATTGTGTTCTGATAGTGCTGATTGCATGACGTGTTTTAACCTGACATCACGTTGGTGTTCTTTTATTCGTAGGTTGACAATTCTCCCAGTTTCTCCAATGTATAGCCCGTAGGAACAAGATATTTTATACACTCCTATGGAGCTAAAGAAAGATTTTTGATTTTTAGGATTTCTTAAAATTTGTCTTATCTGTTTGGGTGGTTTAAAGATAGTTCGGATATTGTGTTTATTTAATATCCTGCTAATCCAATCTATTGTTCCTTTGATATAGGGAGAATGAATAGAATCCTCTGATTGTTAATGAGGGCTAATCGATTTTCCCCACCCCTCCCGCATCCTCACCCACAATTCTCTTCCTTCCCTCCAACAAGTAGCATAATATATAAAAAGGGAATCGGAGTATCAGGCTCCTCGCTCTGATGAAGTGAACTGCAAGGTTCACGAAACGTTGGCATTCCAAGAATGGATCTGGACACGGAAGAAACCCGCGAAACGCATAATCTTTATACAGAAAGCACCCGTAGAAGTTCTCAAAAATATTATCAAATACTTCTACGGGAAGAATATCCTTGCTAAAATAAATATTTTCAGCAAACTCAGGTCTTCCCTAGCCAAGGAACTATCAAACTTGGCATTCCTAAAACGCTGCAGGGATAATAACACCTAGGAACTCACAAATCCAAAAACATCCTTCATAAAACCAGCCTCAAAGAACATATCCACTTCACTAAGTCACAAATAGTCCAGACTTCCCATAGAACCTTTAAACTCCATCTGTACTTATTCACTATTCACCATGCAGCATGATATCTGGCAAATCCTAGATCGTATTACATACGAACAAGTTATGAAGATCCACACACAATCTTCTAAAAGACAGAAACAGAAGTATATAAACCTTGTTCCACAAAAATCCATAATCCTCTCTATTTAACGTCAAGAACCTATCTCAACAAAGACCTGTCTCAAGACACTATATTTGCGCTTGCTAAAGGCCCTAACTTCGCAATGGCACCTAGAAAGATCCCAAAGGAAGAGATTATCAGCCAAATGGAGATTATAAATCATCTATCGATTTCCATCAGAACAAGCAGATAATATCCACAGACAGGTATTCTTTCTAAAGCCAAATTCCTTCTAAACATTACTAGACAAGAGCGACTGGCCTTCCAAGACCTGAACAGGGACACAGACATCATTATACTTCCAGCCGACAAAGGCAACACGACAGTAGTCATGAACACATCAGACTATAAGAAAAAGATAAAGAACCTTCTCTCGGACAAAGCATACAAAAAGCTTGACAAAGATCCAACTAATATAATGGCGCAGAACACTAAGATCCTGTGGAAAAAATAATCCCAGTAAAGCCAAATTAACATTAAAACCTACATCCATCCTCTTCCATCAAGACTATACGGACTAAAAGTACACAAACCAAACATTTCACTCAGACCGATTGTTAGCGCATACATTTTCCAACAATACAACTTATCCCGCTTCCTAGCACAAACACTACAACCCTTCACTGGAAAATCCGAATCACACAACTCAATAACTAACTCAACGGACTTCATACAAAAGATTCAAAAAATCCGACTACGTTCTACAGACTTGCTTAAGTAAGTTTCGACGATTTAGATCCTGCTTGTAAGTTTCGATGATTTCCCCTTTTACATAAATTCCAATAAAAGACATATTAAACATAATAAAGGCTTCAGGAAATCCCCTCCGATCTCATCCTGCTAATAGAGCACTGCTTAACTACTTACTTCTCCTATAACAATCAATTTTACATTGAACAAACTTCAGGAACAGCAATGAGCGCTCCTATTTCTTCTATAATCGCCAATATCTTCATGGAGCATTTTGAGAAAGAGGCCCCCAGAAAAACATTCAAAAAATTAGAAGTTTGGTTCTGTTATGTAAACGACACATTCGTGATATGGAGACACGGCAGAGCCGAACTCCGTAAATTCCTTATTTTCTTCAACAATCAACATCCAAATATCCACTTCACTATAGACGAAAACGGAAAACTACTTTTCCTAAATGTTCTTGTCTCTAAGAAAGCTGATGGTACCTTAGGCCAAGTATACAGAAAACCAACACACACAGATAGATACCTACATGCCGAGTTACACCACCACCCAGCACAAAAACAGTCTGCAATCAATTCACTTGTACATAGAGCTTTCACCATATCTGACAAAGAACATCTACAGAATTCAATTCATTTAAAAACAACCTCACAGAAAAATGGACACAAAAAAAACATAATTAAAACAATCAATAAACAAGACAATGGTCTCTGACACAATCAGACGAGAGGATCCTATCCATTCTCCCATATGTCAAAGGAACAATAGATCGGATTGGCAGGATATTAAACTAACACAATATCCGAACTGTCTTTAAACCACCTGAAAAGATAGGACAAATCTTAAGAAATCCTAAAAATCAAAGATCTCTCCTCAACTCCGCAGGAGTGTACAAAATACCTTATTCCTGCGGGCAATTATATTGAAGAAACTGGGAGAATGGTCAATCTACGGATAAAAGAACACCAACGTAATGTCAGGTTAAAACACATCACTCAATCAGCACTATCAGAACACAACATCCACGCGCATGCACACAAGTACTATTTAAAAGACATATAGGATATTTATTTTTTTATTTTTTATTTTTTATTTTTTTATTTTTTTTATTTTTTTTATTGTTTTTATTTTTTTATTTGTTTTTCATTTTTTGCTTGTTATAATAATATATGATATTTTATTTTAATTAATATAATCAAATTTTCCGAAATCATCAGTGATAAAAAAATATGCAGTATCTTTTTGATAATTTAATAATTTAGACAAGTGTTTTTTATAAAAGGTGTATTTTCTATTTTCTTAAATTATTTTGTTTCACAATTACATTCTGGTTTGAAATTAAATTACAATATTTTTAAAAAGTTTTTTTCGTTCTTACTTTATCACCTTTATCTCTATTAGACGGTCTTTATAAGGCTTACATAAGGTTTGCCTTTTATGGCTATACTAGTGTATAATAAACTTAACTAGTGTATAATAAACTTTGTAATTTAAAGTGAGATAGATATGTTTGATATTTATCGAAAGCGAGAAAGAGAGTTCTACAATCTAATACACAATTCAAAAAACTAGAAGTTTAGTTCTGTTATATAAACGACACATTCGTGATGTGGAGACACGGCACAGCCTAACTCCGTAAATTCCTTATTTTCCTCAACGATCAACATCCAAATATCCACTTCACTATAGACATAGACGAAAACGGAAAACTGCCTTTCCTAAATGTTCTTGTCTCTAAGAAAGCTGATGGTCTTAGGCCAACAAACAGAAAACAGACCAATAATTTTATATTAAAGTTTTATGCAAAATAATTATTTTATGAATACTATATTTAATATTATTGAAATAGTTATTAATTTGGTTTTACAAATAATTTTCTTATTAATCTGTCTATAATCTTAAACAGAAAACACAATAGAAATCACAGTGGAGGGTACAATTTTAGTTTTCTACGACTTCAGTCATAGAAAATTAATCAATCACAATTAAATATGAGAACTAATGATTATAATTGATTAGTTTTCTATAACTGATCATGATTGATCAGTTTTCTTAAGTTAACTTAAAACTTCTACTCTACGACTTCTATTGTAGATCTCGCGTCAGAGAATAGAAACTTATCCATTAAATTACGTTAGAATTATTGTATCATTTCTCATACTTATTATCATATGTTAATACAATATATTAATACAGTTAAATAAGATACATTGCAGAAGATATGAAAATATAAAGATCACACATCCATTGTTATAAATATTTTTTAATCATAATACCAACTCTTTAAAACGTTGAATTTATTATTTGTTCCAAAATAAAAGTTCAATCGTTTTATAAACTTTTTATTCCAATAGAATGAAAGTAAATACACGACAAGTAAGACATATATTGTTTTCTAATAATAGATACGTTCGATATTACAAATCGAGGCATCTGTTTGTTCATTCATGTTCGTCGGAAATCGTTCGGCAACTTCGTATCTTTCTGCTACATGTCATCTCATCTACGTTGGATATTAACATTTCTAAAACTATTAGAGCACCTCAATCTATTCTGGATTCAAAGACCGAGCTCACGCAAGATTTCTAAATTGAATATAATCTTTTAAATCATAACCTCAATGTTAAGAATTTAATTTAATTTAATTTAATTTAGTTTATTGCAAAGCTATATGAAAAAACCTACATGTTAACAGAGAGAATAGACATAAAGTATGATACAATAGATTATAGATTAACATAAATAAGTAGACAATAGTAGCTTGCAAATGATTAGGCATCAGCAAAATTGTTGTTACAAACCAAAATAAGACAATAATAAGAGGTAATAGTTGAAATCACACACACATACACACACACACACACACACACACACACACACACACACACACACACACACACACACACACACACACACACACACACACACACACACGATTAGATTATTATACACACAAACACATATACAAATA
>Ga0157363_1006745_pt1 | contig 10840 bp, 6 predicted proteins | sample AttsexASBM1_FD_111477 | JGI IMG/M metagenome (GOLD analysis project Ga0157363, IMG submission 111477) | Fungus gardens microbial communities from leaf cutter ant in Ribeirão Preto, State of São Paulo, Brazil - Atta sexdens ASBM1 | ecosystem: Host-associated > Fungi > Mycelium > Unclassified ...
TCTCTCTCTCTCTCTCTCTCTCTCTCTGTCCCTCTTACTTGTTCGCTTCACCTTCTCCTTCATATGATCTGCTATTCGTGGAGTCTTCATATTCAGAAAGTAATAAGTCAGATGCATCGTATGGAAAAATCGGATACATATCCGTTGCTTTAATCTCAGCTATTGTGAAAGACGTTATAGCAGACAAGGATAAAAACGAGGAGAAAGCGAGGATGAAAAATTGCGAATGGATCTCGCGGAAACGAAAAAAATGCACAAATGATCACACAAGTTGGCAAGATGATCATAATTTATTACTTTGTATGATTATCTCTATTCTCATCTGTAGTTCGTATGAAAGCACTTAACTATATCGAAAGTTACTCAGCTATTGAGTACCATAGAATTATATTTTTTTCATATATTCATATTAATTTACAAAACAAAATTAATTACAAACAAAATATAATTCTACAGTATCATGTCAATAAATTCATATATGAAAAGAATCAAAATATTTATGTAGAAACTCAAGCACGATGAATAACACTGCAAAAAAATTTTTATAATCACTTTGAGCATTCTACATAATTATTTTGATGGTTGGATAAAATTTACTTTCAGTCATCTTTCTGTATCTATAGTTAAATATTTAAATATTTCAGTAAAACCATTCTTTTTGTGTATGGAAAAATCGAGAATATTTGAAGGGTGTAAAGTTCACCGAGCAGAAACGACCAAGTGCTTCGATATTAAAGTGTTCGATATTATTCCCGCGTGATCAGCAAGATTCACGACGCGATGTAGCGTGTCTATTTGACAGGCAAAGTACCACGACGAGGAGCAAACGTTTGTACTTCGGCAAGGTTACGTAGAATGCTCGTAGTCGAAATAATATTGGCGCTCTCGTGGGCACATATCGTTGTGGCTCATAAAGAAGCGAGAGCTTGTATATAGGGAACCATCTACCAAAGAGGGGGAGGAAGGGTCTCGGCCAGCGGAATGTTGCTTGACCACCCGACCATCTCCTGCCTCTCCTCCAGCATCGTGAATCCATCGAGAAAGGCAGAGAGGAGAGGAGAGAGCGGGAGAAGAAGACTGGACCAACCGCCTTTGGATCCTAATGGGCTCCACACATTGGGGTGCACGAATATTCCTTTACTATCGCGGACATCTTCTCGGGAAGATTCGTAATCCACCATATATGAGACCTTTTTTTAATGTTCACCGAGATACCTGTTACTCTCGATTTGTTTGCGCAAGATTTACGGAAGATAGAGAACCCACAACTACGGAAAATTTTAATATCTGCAGAAACTTGTAGGAGAGTAAAAAATTGATCAATCGCGTAATATTACGATTCCTTAAGTCTAAAAATATTATATACTATGAGCTTTGGACTTAATTTATATAAAAACTTAAGAAAAAACAGGTTTTATCATTAAAATTAAGGATATTACGTCTGGAAAATTCACTAAAAATATACATACATCTCTATATGAAGATCCCTCTTTTTTAGAGTAAAGATTATGAAAAACAAATAAATAAATGCAGCAAATAAATTCGGAACTTTTAAAAGAATTTTATTTAGATGCATAATCTATAATCAAATCCTTTCTGCAGATCTGACACTACCGGCGAGAATTCTGTCGAATGCAAATTTTCAATGAGATAACGATCGCATAAGTGACGTACCTGCTTTGATATTGATAAAAAGCGTTTCTTGTGTCTCCTACGCAGATTCCATGACGATAATTTTATATCGTTTTTAGCCCGTAGTATCGATATAACAGAGTTAAATCACAGTCGCCGTTCCCCCGATACTACTAAAGAATTTTTGCAATAAGCGGGAGTTAATAAGGATTTTTGCCGTACACTTTTAGCGGTGCACGCAAAAGAGCAAAATTTTAATTGAATATCCATTGAACACATAGCCGATGCAGAAATATATTATCGTGGGAAGATTCTCCCTGGCGGCATGTTGTACCCTGCAGAGACTTCGTTGCGTCTTCGTAGACGCATTATCTCTCGATATGGACGAGACAAGAACAAAAATGGCAGTGACCTATGAGGTTGTCTGTCGATGACGCGAGAAACTTAATCAAAGGAGATGCACTGATACTTTCACAATGGACGCGCGTATGCATTTTCTGTATCGACCGTACGGAACGTTTCCTCGCATGCACGTCGCAGGATTGCTCAAAGAAAATCGTGAGATCGCTATACTTAATTCTAGGAAACCGCAGATGCATAGCGAAGATATACTCGCGCCGGAATTATGTCAACAGTTACGACCGGTTCGCCGTTCGTCTTCACTTCAAGTGCTCGCGACTCGTTCGAGGTGCTTCACCGAGGACGATATAGAATATGCAAGGCTACGATCGTCTCGAGGAAATCTGATTTGCATAATCTTTAAAGGTTTATAGAGAATTTGTCCGTCTGATAAAGATATTAATCTCAAACTTCTTTTTTTAATAAGAACGACAATTAGCGGGCGATTATTATCGTTGATTTGCGTAAAATGAATTTGAAATATTGCTGCTATTATAATTAACAAAATCTGCATCAACGTCTAATTTAAATAGAGATTTTTTTTTATTCTGCAATCTTTCCCTTTCCTTCTCTTTTTCTTTTTATAGCAAAATGATTCCTACTACTAACATAAGTACTTTGAATACAACTTCGTCAGTATTCAAAGAAGTTTCGCAACTAGTCGCGGCTGGTGGATCAGCTTTCTGCTCGAGCACCGCCTAAAATTATTCCACAAGCGTTCTGCATTCGAAAGGCACCATGTCGTTCGCGGAATATTACGTGATTTCTACGTTTTCGGCAAACATTTGCAGTTAACGAACACGAAGCTAGTCCTCTAATATGATAATATAACAGCGTACAAACAGAATGATGACAATAACTGCTGGCATAGTATTTAAAATATATTACTTAGGCATGTGCTATTTCGTACGCAAGGCTATTAATTACAAGGATAGTCTCATAAAATAGTATAACAAAAAAGATGCATATTCTATTTTTAATGCATATTCTATTTTTATGATTATAAAAAGTAACTATCTTCTTAATTAAACTTATTGTCCTGGACAGGTAGATATTTTTTATCACATCAGTATTCAAGAACCGCAGTATTCAATTTGTTTTCTCATTTTTGGTCTTCTTAGTGTGGTTATTTTTCTCACATGCATAAAATTCCCTTTTGCCCAAAGATAAAAATAATCTCATTTGTCACGTCAGCAACTGTACTAAAATAAGTATCTAAAAATAATATCATACCTTTAATTTTTCATATATCTCTTTTAAACATATTTTCACAAACATTCTTGCAAATATTCAATAGTATTGAATCTGAAAATTGAATTACATCATACAAATATTTATTAATAAGATTTGCGTGGTAAAAGCATTGTTAAAAGAACAACGATAATCTAATCTCTTAAGATTATATTAACATTTCGTTATTTATAACTTCTATATGTGTCAAAATGTAAATCAATCCATTTCTATAGTTATATTTTTAAAATAAAAACATCTATATTAACGTATATATTTAAGATAAGAAATAAACTAAATTTAAGTTTTTATTACATGTTCTTGAATTAAATTGTTTACTCCGTTGTTTTAAATTAATGACATATCAAATAGGAGGTAACGGCGATTTATAAAAATGATTTAAATTTAACAATATAAATTTAACAATATAAAGCAATATTTAGCTGGATTACAAGCAGTGTAAACTAATGAAAAACGAGATGCTTCAAGCGCGATCTGGAAAACAATATTTTCATTTATCATCTTCGTCTCGCTAGTTTTTGCGAACATGGAATAAGTATCGTCTCTCGAAGTCTCGACGAACAGTGAGCGTGACAAATGCGGACAGCCGTGCCAATTATTTACACAACAACTCACGTTCCCGTCGTCAACAAATAGTCCACGTGCACCACGCACATAGTTATCGTCTCTTTTATTTCTCTTTAGCAATTCCTGTTGACGAAAGATATCGAACCGAGTGATCCTCTTGTACAAAATCCCAGAAACTTTCGAGATCTTAATACTCGATGAAAAATCGATATTTGAATAACAAAATAATATGTTCTTTTTTTTAAGCATATGGAAAATAATTATAATATGGAAAATCACAATAAACTTTGACTTTAAAGGCATATATTCTCTAAAATTTAAAGTGAATCTCGCTCTGAAGTTGAAATCTCACTCTTAAAGATTGAAAATTGTGCTACTCTGCCAAGATTGAACTTGAGATTCCACTCCAATTAAGAATTTAAATATATTATAATAGAATGTAACTAGAATATAAAAGACTGTGTGGATTAATAAGTATGTTATTCCAATATAGCGACTTTATGCTGAATCTAGCTAGATCCTCATGGTCTTGTTGCTGTGCCATATATACAATAAATTCGATTAGACGCAATATAATGCATATTAAAATTGTTACACTGATTTAATTTATATAAAAATAAAATACAAATATTTTGAATTATAAAATATAGATTTTACTTAACAGCACAATAAAATGTATTGAGGATTTCATGGTTTAATCCGTCTTTACATTTACGTATTAAACACACATTTTTCAATTTGTGTACGATGGCTTTAATGTGCACCAGCTAGTCTGCATTCAATCGAATTTGCTATTAAGCATTTTGTGTGTTACTTATAGATCTTATAGGTTTTATGTATCACATTTTATGTATCTACATTTTTTTTAAATTAATGTAATATACTTGTTGTCTTCTTCATGAAAAGAGCTTATCGAAATCAAGAAACCGGTAGAAATCGATGATCTGGAAAGTTTCTGATCCGCTCGGATAGCGCATCAGACAATGACGACAACGGCGACAACGGCGACAACCACGATGATGTAAGTAAATCAAAGTCTTCGGGGCGGAAAATGAGAACGGGACACCGTTCGTCGCGGTTTGCAAGCTGGCATATTTCTTTCTGCAGCAGTAAAATAGAAGGCAATGAATTACTGGCGCTCTTTAGGCGAAGAATTTACTCAGATAACAAAACTGATCCACTTGAACTTGAAAAGTATTCATTTTCTTAAGTTCTTTATAAATTAGCGTAATTTCTTCAAAATAAATTCCAAAAGAATTTAAAAATACATACAAATACAATTTACATATTTATAAATATATTACCTTTAATAAAAGTATTTAATTTGTATAAAAATCAAAGTATGAATTATTCTACTCAAAATTAAGAAAAAGATTAGAAAAAGAATATTTTTTTATTTTGAAAAAAAGCTTATACGATATATTTATATTTTATTTGTGATATTTATATTTTATTTATATTTGTGACATAAAAATAAAGTCGTTTGGAACTTTCAAAAATACTTTTAGATAGAACAGAAATGCGACCAAACAGGATTTCATTTTGTAAATGAGTAATTAAAAAAGAATTCTTCTCGGATTCTCTGTGCTATCTGAATACTTAACTGCGATATTCCGTAACCATCATTACGCATGTAAACCACAATATCGCTGCCGCGTTGTAGGCAGAAATATACATAGCTGATTAATGCGAGCGCGCCCAAATACGGCGTGGCGCTATCACTACCGGATTGCAAAAACCAGTTATTAAATTATATATGCATAATTGTCTTCTCACGAGCGAACCGCCTGAGCCGTCGATTTGTTGCGATGTCAATCAAGAGATTGACATCGCATCTCGATGTCGATAACGGATGTGATACACGCTATCTCGATCGTCAAGCTATTGCGTAGATTGAAATCGGTATAATCTTGAATTTCCTTGTGACGTAGACGCATGAAAAAGACATCTATGTTTTTATATGACGATACGAATCGCGTAAGATAAATATTTTTATCCTTATAACATTCAAAGTTGAGCTCAGAGAAAAAATCTATTGACTCTCTAATAGTAGTGAGACTTTTGCAGAAAAATTTTTTCATTATATCTGTCAAATATATGCCGATCTGTACAGATCGTACAAAGATTTATTTTACCACGTGAGAAATATTTGTAAGCAGGAAACGAGAGAAAGTCTCGTTAGAAGAGTAATTGGGCGAATAGATTGCCGGCAATTTGATTATCGATCGATCTAACGTCACGTCCGCGTAAAATCATCTGTTTGCGTGAGTCATATGTTGAATCGAATCGAATTGAGTGCGGATTATTCCTGAGAAAGAAGATCAATGCACCGATCTCTCCAAGTTGAAACAATGAGCAAAATAATGTAATTGAAAATTTTAGCACAATTTTATCGACGCAAATCGTTAATTAATCCGCGCAATTGCGGATACAGAAATTGAAGAGCGTCGAGGATCTACAAGAGAAATGGGACATTCACGCTGATTTAATGAGGCACCGTCGAGACTCGTCGAGTGACGGTTGATGGCGGCAATTTAATCGAATGGCGACTGCTTCGATCGTGTGAGCCACGTTTCTCGGCCTCGTGATTGCCGAAGTTATATATCTTCTTCCTTACAAGAAAAGACTGCGCCATGAAAATATATCACGAACAGAACGAACGCTACCGTTAACTCAGTCGCTATCCGGATCGACGTTATCGATGACGACGTGCCTGCCGATCGACGCGATTAAATTCGAGTCGACGAGACACATTCCGTTCGGTGAGAGTAAATCTCTCGATTATACTTGGTTGCTGTGTCATATTCACACCCGTTGTTCGCCACTTCGCGTTTATCTTCTCGCTTCGATCGCTACAATGCTTTCCAATCTGACTTTCAGTATACTTTATTAGGTGGTTCGCCTTCAATGAGGTTCTGTAAAAAGTGTATCCTAAAAGAATTCATTCAATGTATCATGTCTTAAAAACGCAGTTTCGTTACTTTGCGCAGGCATTACTTTGTTTCAAATAATGCCTGTAAAATATTTTTAAATAACCTTTTCGTATTTATTTCTATATTTGTTTGCCAAGCATGGAATTGCAATATGTAGAATTTTCTCAAATTTGACTTCTCTAATTTTAATACTCTTCTATATACACTTTTATAGATATTTATCTATATGTACATTAATATCATCTTCTTTATATCATAATGGACGATCCCGCTAGAATAATATACTGTATATATTCATGTTCCTTACAGAATTTCAACATAGTATTAAAAATTATTTATTTTGAGTATTAAAAGCATTGAATAATAATTCTTTTAATACTCAAAATAAGTTTCTGTATTAAACTGGATTTCTATAACAAGATTAAAGTTACAAATGGATATTTAAGCATCAAATTATATATATACATACATCTCTTACAGAAATTTAATACATGAAAATAGTAATTAATTACGTAATTTGAGTATTAAAAGCACAGTTGTTCAATGCTTTTACTATTTAAAATAAGTAATTAATCACTACTTTCATGTAAATGTCTAGGAATATTAAGGATATATAACTTGATTTATGTCTACTCTTTTTTTTATTATTTATTTATTTTACTCTTGTTTCTTAATTCACTTTTTAGTTCTAAAAATTAAAAAATAAAGATTATATTAAACCAAGTTTAAAATCTACATTAGTAGAAATGGACATTAATATGCGCAACTGCATACTCACAAGTATACAGTGATTGGCAGTACAAAAGTATTCTTACTGGTGAAAGTACTTTATGTTCTATGTAACTTTTATGTTCCACTCTCATCATTCGTAAGGTCAGAAGGGAGTTCTAACTACAATTCATTGTTAAGCATAGCAAGATATTGATTTCGTAGACAGATAAATAAGGAGGCTGTGCGTGTCATTCGTGCGCGTTCGCTCTTTAAAAGTTGAAAAGAATTTTTTTAGGGTGGAAAAAAAATGTGTCCTAGCAAAATAAAAAAGAAATCGGAATTTAATAGTATATGATCTCAGAGTAAAACGGGAGCTCCGAATCATGACGTCGTATAACAAGATCGATCAGCGAGACGTCGAGTCGTCCACCACCCTTGATCATCCCCCGAACCGGTGGCGGCGGCGGTTCACTATAGAGCGATTGCGAAGAATCCGCAAAAAGGCATCTCCTCCGCAAATAGCTCGATCTTGGCCAGCCACGCGATGGAGAAGCTCCTAACCGTTCTAAGCTCCTAACCGGCCACGAGAAACGCCACATGACGACGAGGAGGAAGAGGAGGCGAAAAAATGAGCAGGAGGCGGAGGAGACAGCGAGAGGATGACATGGAAAGAGAGACGAGCTCACGTATGAACATCCGGATAACCGCGCATAAAACTAAAGCGGCGATTGCCGGCTGCGGAGAGTCGGAGACAAGAGTAGCCACGACGACGACCGCGAAAAAGAAAAAGAGGAAGAGGAGAGGAAGAGAAGGCGGAGAATAGGTGAAAGAGAAACAAGATGTGGAGGAAAAAGAGGAGACGAAATACAAGGGAGACAGCGGGAGGCGAGAAGAACGTAGAAAAGAGAAGGAAGAAGATGGCGCGTTCTCTCGCGGCGAGATTGCCGACGAGGTCCAGACCAGGCTCCATCTGCATAACCGGTATATACCGGCAACGTGGACCAACGTGGAGGCAGAATCGAGCGTGTCCTCGGTACGTTATATCGCTCGACTCGTCCTCGCGCGCGATGGCAGAGCCTGAAGATCTCTCTCGAGAGAGAGAGAGAGGAAGGGAGGGACGATGGAAGATACAGAGAGAAAGAGATGGAGGAAAATGGTAGTTCAACAGGAGGAGGCTGCGATGTTCTCTTTCTACGTTACGTGACTGAGAAAGAGCGTACGTGGTGCTCAGAGAAACCGGCGAGAAGAGAGAAAAGCGTAGGCGCGAGTACTCGACGACCGATGACATCATCGGAGCTCTTTGCTTCTCTCGAGTCATTCTCCCAGCAGCGTTGCTCTCTCTCTCTCTCTCTCTCTTTCTCTCTGTTATATCTCTTGCTTTATCGTTTTTATCTTTATCTTTCTCTATCTCTCTTCTTGCTCAATTTTTTCCACAGCTTCCGCTAGATCAGTCTCATGCGAGATTTGAGATCCAGGAAAACCGGATGTTCGACTGAACGTGTAGGTGCAGTATTCTCCAGTTACAAGATCGACATTCGATCGTGATCTTGTAGCCAGAACAGATTTGTTTATCCAGGAACTGCCTCGGCAGTTCACCGAGAGCGAGTGAGATAAAGCTGACATTTCATGAAGTCAGTTATTTGGATTCAACCAAATAAAATTCGAGGATTCATTTGAAAATTCCGAGAACCCATTCAAAAATAATAGGGATATTTTTTGTGATTTTCTAACTGAAAATTAAAAAGTGATCTTGTAAGTGGCAAATATTATACATCGGTATCTAGAAGATATTCTGCTGCGGGCGACAGCGAGCTAGCTTGAGAGATCAATCTTCATCCTTTTTACATTTATAGCTTGTATGATTAACGGCCAGCGACCTATTTCTGCGATAAACATTTTATTAAGGATAAGATAATTTAAGAGCGATAAATAATCTTTTTTTAAATTTTTTATGATGGATTTTCTAACATTAAATTACTATATATTTAATATGATTTATGTTTAAGTATTCCATTAATCTGGGACAGAAAAATAAAATATTTTTGTTTTAATTAAATTTTAATAAAATTTGATTAAATCGTTTATAATAATTCTAGATCCTAACTGATTAATTGTTTTTCTTTCCTTACATATACAGATGTGTATATAAGATGCACTGTAAATTCCAATATGTTTTCTAAAATTATGTATAAAGTTAGATGTTTAAAAATTTTTCTATTTATTAAATAATCAAAGTCGTTAATCTATTTCATTAATTTACACATACTTTGTATTAAAGAGTAATTACCTAATTAAAATACGATTGTTTTTTGTAAATTTAATAGTTGATTAGCCGTTTTAATAAGGAAAGGAAGCGTTATAATGTATACTATAGATTATCAATATTGATAGTTTTAAATCGATATTTTATGTATTATATATTATATGTAGAACAAGATTTTTCAAGTCTGTTAATTAGCAGCAGGACAGAAAGATCAAAGAACTCTCTCTTGTAGTCAATCAACACACTTAAAAAGTTTATTGTACAATACATGAAATATTAGAGGCTCCACACAATAAATCAGAAATTATGTTTTGTGGAATACACAGTTTCTGATAGATTGAATTCTTATTCTCTCTGTTCTCTGTTCCTTGTTCCTTTTATTACGCGGAGTCCCTTAGTCCTATGATACAACAGAAGGAATAAGGAATTAGGAATAAAGAATAAACGATTTCAATCTATCAGAAACTATCCGATGTATCCGATTTCTGATAGATTAAAATCGTTTATTTTTTAATTTCTTATTCCTTCTATTGTGCGCACTTTAACTTAAAGTGCTATTTTATTTGTACGTTTTTATCGTACGACATGTGTGCAAGACAGAGAGAGATTAACTAGGATAGAGAGATCCGAGGATCTCTCTGTCTTGTACATATTTGATAATATTATATGACAAAAATGCACAAATGAAATAGTATTATGCTGTTGTAACACAGCTTTTTCACTATGTAAAATATCTGCGCAACAACATCCTTAAGTAAAATTATATCGTTAGAAAGAATCTACTAAGCTACGTTCAGATTCCCATTTACATATTACTCCATCCTTTTTATTTTAAACGAACGTTAAACATTAATAAGAATGACATGATACCTAGGGAACCCGAAAGAATCCGAACACGCTCCTTTAAGCACGTTCTGTAACTTTTTAACAATTTTAACTAACTAATTAATGCTCCAAAATTGATTGCCAGACTGAAAATCTATAATGCATGTAACATAGGCTGCTATTTATACATTTGTCGTACAAAGATTTTAAGTTCATAATTGATTTCCAGTGATCCTATGATGAAACTGTGATACTGTCA
>Ga0157363_1006746_pt1 | contig 10840 bp, 4 predicted proteins | sample AttsexASBM1_FD_111477 | JGI IMG/M metagenome (GOLD analysis project Ga0157363, IMG submission 111477) | Fungus gardens microbial communities from leaf cutter ant in Ribeirão Preto, State of São Paulo, Brazil - Atta sexdens ASBM1 | ecosystem: Host-associated > Fungi > Mycelium > Unclassified ...
TAGTTTGAAATTAAAATCGTAAGGAATACTTCACGTGCCCATGCATAACAATAGTACTCCACTTCTCACGTCTCACTTAGCAAACGCGACGTATCCTTGTTACGATATCGCGCCCCTTTCAACGTGCAGAGATGCCAGCAGTCGTTAAGCCTACCTTTCGATCGCGGCTCGATCGTGACATGTACATCGACGCGGTTGCATTCATGATTGCACCCGATTGCAGCCGCGTTACGCGTCACCGCGCGCTTTGTCGTTCGGATGAAGTTTCCCTATCGTGTTCGTTGTGAGTAAGTGAACGAGCGATTCGCACGTTATTTTGTTACAACGGAAAGCGCAACAAAATCCACTGCAAATACACGGAAATGCATCGTGTTGGCCGCCCGCACACGACGCAACAAACAGTTATCGCGAAGCACTAATTAGCGTCAATGATCAACTCTTTTGTACCAACTTTCTTCACGCTTATGCGACGCATTCTGTTGTACTTATACCCCCATATTTGATATTTATATTTGGCAATACTAAATTTGGCGTTACTAAATGGTGGTATGTTAAAGGTATATTAAACGATGATAATTAATCGGACAGAGTAAAATAATAGATATATTTACGAAAATAATTTTTATATTTGGATTTTACATAGAATTGAAAATGAATTATCCAATAAACGTGAAGAGTGACCGGATAATAATAAATAAATTTTTATAATACATTGAAGGTGTGGCAAATTGTAATCATTTTGACGTCGACAATCAGTCATTTTGAATTATTGACGTCATGTGATCTATTTAAGATGTAAGAATGACATTATCTTTTTTATCAATTAATGACGTCATTTATTTATAATGTATTTACGTCAATAAGTATGACGTCAGATAAATGACTAATCGATGATGTATTAGTAACGTTATTAGTGATCAGTTAATAACGTCATTCATTTATGCTGTTAATAATACGAAAATAATGACGTATTTTCAATGTTGGTTAATATGACATTATGTGGTGTGACAAATCACTTGACACGTCATTTTTTTTACGATGATAAGACGTTAGATTAGTTAAGAACGATCAATTAATTATTGTTAAATAGATGGTACCTTGTTAATAAAACATAATGATTCAGATATGAAAAATAGTAATTTGCGCGTACACTTGCTTTCAAACTGCAAATGTGTCACGTTTATGTATAAAATATATTCTCGAGAACTTGTACAAAAAAAAGAATGGACACGTTAGTTGAGTTATGAAGGCAAATAATATTGCGTGTAAAAATTTCTAGAGCGTACGTGATATGATCATGAAATAATTAATTATTATGCGTCAAATTTCTATCATAAATTCTAATTAAAAATCATTTCATTATCATAAACATGTCAACAAGACGTCAATAAAATATTAATAACATGCCTCTACGAGGCATTTTAATTAAATCATTAATAATTAAAGATAAAAGCAAAATTGAAATTATATCTTACAAATATGTATATACGAGTAAATACATAATGTGATATTTTCTCGTGGCTTTCTCCAAACCAAAACTCGCAAAACTCGGAAAATCTGTATTCTCTCCCGTGAGCGCACATTACAAAGCCATTAAGAAGGCGGCGCACGCTTTTTAACAAGGATTGCACCATTGCATGAAAGGTGCGGCCCTCTGGATTATGCATAATGATTCCATGAATCGAGAACATTCGTGGGAAAACGCAATACGCGAAAAGAAGAAAAGCTCTTGCGCGCGGGCGGTTGGTGGTTGACCGTAATGCGCCAGCAATCGGTGCGAGATCTCTCGATTGTGCAGCGGCGGAAGTATCCGCGCATAGAACCGGGGCTCAGCATAACTCGACAACGCAAATGCTGGAAAATAAAAGCGGCTTAGTCGGAAATGTTCGTAAAAATGTTTCAGCCCACGATCATTATATTTTTCACTCCTCAACGTAATCCTCAACGGATCTCATCAGATTAAGTCTTCAATCATTTTCTCAATAAAAAAAAGAGAGCGATAGAGAAAATTATTGCTGAACTGTTGATGAAAAAATTCCATAACGTTCGCATGTTAAATATATTATAATAATACTTATATTAGAATGTATCAATACACGTACCAGTCATAATGATGACTTAAGTCTGGTTTCTTATTCTTTGATTAACTTGTTTAGACTAACCTCATTTAACTTGATGACAATATAAACATTATATTTTTCTAGTTATGATTAATTACCGGATTAATAATTTTGTGATAATTTTAAAAGTTACTCACTACAAAACCATCAGTGATTAATCATAGCGAGAAAAATAAAATTTTTATTATTATCAGGTAAAGTCTAATCATAAGCTAACCAGAAAATAAAATATCGAACCTTACTGTTGGAGTGTGAGATTATGAGAAATCGTAAGAGGAATCATGGATCCGTCCATGCAATTGACGGACTCACAATCCTTAGCAGCCCACTTTCGATGATATGATTGCATCTCATTCGAGATGTGAAAAAGAAAAGAAAACGCTGGCGTGCGCCGCGAGATGTGAATTACACCGTTCTGATCTGGCGAGGGAGCGTGTATTCGCGCGTTGTGTGTACGGAACGTCGGAATAAACGATCTCAAATGGGCTCGTTCCAAGCAAGAGCCATTTGCACACGTGTGCACGACGGTGCTTATTGTCGGGATTACACCGGAATTACGCAACTTTTTGCAGCCCGACGAGGATGCATTCCCGTCATGGGTAATCATTGGACACGTCCGTTGTACATCATACTGGACAAGGGAAAGAGACCTTCTCTTTTTCAATTACGTTCTATTACTGCTCGGTAGATGTTCGCGCGGTTCATTTTCCAGTCATCACGAAATTGTTCGCCACTTTTATTTTCTTCTGTACTTATTATAAGAGAACGAAAAACAGAGAGCAAGAAAAAGAAAAAGAAATGTGACTGAACCATTTTCAGGCACGTCCAATTGCGTCGACGGGTCGAGATAAATGCGCGATCCCTTTCGTTACCTGAACGATTTTATCTGGCTGGCAGACCGACGTAATCTTTCTCGGAAGATTGCAAAGAACCTCCCCCGATTTCCTCAACGTTAAGGCGTAAGTTGCTTAAGTCCGTAACGGCGCATTCATTCATGCAGGATATTGTGTGCCGTTCACTCACCACCCACATGGTCGCTGGAGAAACGAGCAATGTCACATATCTGGAAAAATGATTACGTAGCATCTCATTTACGTCGCATGTTCTCATCAGTAGTAAAATCTTACATAATTTCTCATGTCTTTTCTTAAAAAAAAGAAAAACTACAGAAATTTCAAACACAACCGATATCATTTCATTTTATTTTTCTGAATATTTTGCAGATTGAAATAAATATTTATCAAAGATATATCCGGATTATTCAAAGAAGAGAAATCGTTGCTGATTAAGAATTTTATCATGTTTTTCCCATTTCATGTATTGATTTACTTTTTATGAAGATACTGTCTTAGGATAAGATTTAAGGATCTTTTAAAGATAAAGCACACATGATGGATTTTCTCAATCTTACGATTTATATTTATATTTTTCAGTGCGATATATATGATACGTTTTGTTAATAATTATTAATTTTCTAAGAAAATTTTTCGTGTTATTAGATACAACAATGTAGCACAATTTCCGTGTAGCGCACATAACATAGACCGTTAAAGAAATCTTAAACTAAAGATAACCTTAAAGGATCCTTAAACGTTATACTTTAGTTTAAGGTTTCTTTAACGATCTGTGTACTACATAGAAGTTACGCTACATTGTTGTATCAAATAACACGAAACGTTTTCTTAGAAAGTTAATAATTAGCAAAACGTGTTATATGTATCGCATTGAAAAATACAAACCAAGATTGAGAAAATCTATCGCTTTGTTGTAATAAAGTTTGAAGAGAATAGGAAAAAATATTGCATCGGCTATGCGGAGTGTCGTTACTTTTACTGTCCCTCCTTATATGTTTACCAGTCACCTTTAAAGAGCACGATGCAAGTAATTTGTAGGATATTCACGTAGGAGTCGCACGTGTTTTACATGTAAGGGAATTTCTAACAAATGCGAATTCATTGAAAAAATAAGCGATATAGGGAACAATATCATCCGGCACGGTTCAATAAACGTCCACTGCATTAAAATATCGGCTCGGTTGATGCTTTCCCTTTTTTTTCCTTTCTCACTATTTCTCGCTGTTCGTGATTTCTATAAATAGTTTTTTTCATATTTTCCTGTCCATTCAGGCCTGAAATGGCTTAATACCATAATTTCGCATGGCGTCGTTGGGAAGAAAGCGTCTTCGCGAATGGGATTGGATAATAAAAAACCGCTTATCTCACGGTCTCGAGAATCCGCGCAAAGAGGTTTACAGTTATTGACGAATGCTCTCAGGTGATCGCAATAGCGGACACCACATCATCTGACGATAATAATTTAACGATAGATCGTTTCAACGGATTGTAAAGTCGTGCATGAGTTGCGCTTTGTATCAATGCCACTCTCAGATATCGCGGAATTCATTCGCTATTGCTTGTTAATTTTTTATTGCATAACACGTATAAAAAGTCACAGCAAGCTTACAGTAAAAGTAATTGCAGCAATAGATCCACAAAGTTCGTTGCTCTTATTCCTCATACAGTAATACGCCATATTCTTATGTGTTAAAGTACTATTGTGTTAAAATACTGATTGGCGAAAATTAAAATAACAAGAAATGTTCAATATCGATCCAATGTTTTTTTTCTGATTTACAAATTTCATATTTAATGATAATAAAATTAAAAATTAAAAATTGTCTATCAATAATGTTTACAAAAGTTTTCTATAATTTTAACTATGTCACAAGTTATTTATTCAACTAAATTCGACTTGCTCCGAAAATTGACCGCCGAGACGGACGTGACTGAAAGTGTGTTCGGACACTGTTGCTGACGTTGTTACCGATGTATAATCCGCTTACTGTTTATACAACACTTTGAACTCAACAACAATGAGTCATTCTCAAGCTACGACATTTTTACGACCGTCGGAATTAATTCGTTAACACTTACCGTATGGCTCGCGTAAGAATGCCAAGAGTAACGTAAACTTTTGCTGAGATTCTTCGTGATATTTGTATTTCTATAAAATGATTTTAGTTTAAAATGTCAATGATAACAACAATTATTAATGATATAAAACATATGTAACAAATAACAAGTTTAATAATTAAACTTGAAAAAATTAACTTACTAACTTAATGAGATTAATAATAAAAAAGAACACTGAACTTTATTGAATATGTTTAGCAACAATGGGATTTCAAATATACATCGGAAAGAACAATTTTGTTAAAAATATTAAAATAGCTAAATGTTTAATTAAATTGACTAGCAGATCTAAAAATAATTTTGTTTGACTTCAAACACACAAAAATGAATGGTTGACACAAAAATGAATTTTTAAATTCCCTGACTTCCAGGTTTTCCAGATGAAAATGAAAAATTTTCCATGACTAATATAAAATATATAAATTTTAACATTTAGACTCAAGAAATATAGAAAAGCATATAGGAAAGCTAGTCTATATTATTAAAAATAACGCAAAAAAAGTTTAGTAGCATAGCAAAATTTTGAGTGTAAATTCAAGCCAGCAAAAAATAAATTAGTTTTAGAAAAAAGGATGCAGTTATGACGAAAAAGAGGGATTAAATAAAAATATTGAATAAAATATAAATTTTAATTATTTTATTAAAATCATATAAAGTGCGCAAGTTTTTGCAATGTATTTGACTATAAACATCAGATATTATATTTAAAAAATTATAACAATTATTTGGAATAGGAACCGTTTAAGGAAATTGTGAGCAAATTTCGAAATTCCAGACTTTTTTACACTTTCCTCTAATTTTTCCCGATTTTCCAAGTCTGTGGCAATCCTGTTCAAAATAATTATATAAAATGTTTAAATTGATTATTAGAATATTAAACTTTTTACAGTATTATCATCAACGATTATATGTGTAAAAGTATTATATATAGGCAAGCGTTCTATACAAATTATTTTGACTTATTTTCCATTCAATTTATTTTCCATTCTGTATTTAGCTACTTTTTTTAGATACTTCAGCAAAACCGTTCTTTCCATTAATATCTGATTAAGTCGCGTACAATAAATTGAAGATGGAAATTTCCAACTAATAATTTAACTATTTCTAATCAAATATGGAACTTTAACATTTTCTGCATTTAAAGCATGATATTTGCAAAAATTTCGTAATTATTTGCCGATTTAACGTAATATCAACAATGTAATGTTAGCCGGCGCCATGAGACAGGTGGATCGAGTTATCCATGTGCGTGCAAACGCACATCCGTGGCAATGATCCATATAGATACGCCGTATCAATTTGCACACAAGTTTTCCCATACCCGAGCCAGTGATATGCTTGAGACATAATCCCGTCCATTAGAAAATTATACATGACGCAAATACCGTTGCGTGTGCTCATAACGAGTCCTGCATCGGTGCGCATCGCGCGTTAAATTCATCGACATCACGAAACACGCGAGCGAAATCTATGATCGAATTATGCTAATATCGTATATTGAGCGGTCTCGAGTATCGCTCCCGGCAAAGTCAATAAACTTTATTGATTTACTTTAGCTATTCAATGTTTGCCGGCGCTAGCGGATGCTGGATTTTGCAAAGCGCTGCGCTACTTTCTTACAGACATTCATTAGAAACATTGATAATATGTGTCGCGCGATGCTGATAATGATATTTATATGCGCATGTATATAATGATAAAATAATAAAAACCGTACACGATTGAATCTTTCTCTTCTTAATGAAAAGATCAGATCGATAAATTATGTGTCATTATCTATAGATAATTAAAAGTAAAATAAAAGGCTGCACAATATTTTTATCTTTTCATTAATTTTATGTATATAGATTCTGCTTTGAAATAATTTTTATCGCGAATTTTTATCGAGATGCAGTAAAAAATGTACAATTTGTTGTGTTAATAATTTAGCGTTGTATTCATTTATAATTAAAAATAAATTAATGTAAATAAAATATAATTATATTTCATTCAATTTCTTCCTAAAGTGCAATTAAAATTCACCATGTAATGTATTAATTTATTATTCATTTACCGCATTTTATTTACAATTACAATGCATTTAAATAAACAGCGATTTAATATACACTTGGCATGTTTTTTTACAGTTGTAAAAATTGGGATGCAATTTTCTTAAATTTCATGATTCTAAATGGGAACGCAGAGATGCAATTTTTATTAGTAAAAATGCATTTTATCGACCGAAGCTTTCCGCGACCTTACGTTCGTTATAAATCGTCGTCCTCGTTTCGCATCGAAAATTACCTTCAACTTGCGCCAAAGAAAATCCATTAAACGGAGACTTATAAAATCGTTTTTGTAGCCATTTGAATATCGTGTTAAGGCGCGAAGAACAAATATTTCTCACTAAAACGTGCCGACCGGCAACGAGCGACTGCCTACGTGTCGTTTCTTCACCCTCAAAGTAAATTTAATACTATGTAATCGCACCCCAGCAACTACCCGTAAAATCACTTTTCTCGAGAGACTCCTCGTATTTCGCGAGATTTTATTTTACGACCACGCGATTTGATCACTGGCCCGGCTTAAGATCGTGCTAATCAATTGACTTCGAAGCTAAGCAAAGAAACAAAAAATATTTATTAATAATTTTAGAATAATATCGTAATCATTTAATATTGTAACACGGAATATTAAAAAAAAAATAACAGAATTGAATAACAAATTACAATTTTATAAATAATATTAAAGTGTGTATGTGATTAAACTTGTAGATATTATTATTAAAATCTAATATTGTTCATTAAAATTAAAATATAATTACAGCGTAAATAATAAAAATGCTAGTAATAATTTTCTGTGTTTAATACACTTATTTCAATTTACTTTTGATATTTTCTTCAGCTTCTCTTCTTGCTTTCATCTTATTTCTACTTTCAGAAACATTCGTGTCATCGTTATACAAAACTTTTATGCTCGCGATGAACGTGACGTACATTCATACTAAACATTCTACCTAAACTAATATTACACACGTTTTCAGAAAAGGAATTCAGTCACGATATACGACTTGTTTTTGGCGAATTCGGTCTTCTACGATCATCACTGAGAATCGCATATGACATCATTGCTCACTGCAGAGACAAAATCTAGTTACCTGCGTGACATGCCTACTAATGTTTATTGAATTTTTGAAAAAAAATTATAACATCATTACTCCCTCTCTCTCCTCTTCGATCTTTACATAAGTTTATAAACAATCTTATACATTTTATATTAATTATTTATAGTATATTATTTATAATGTAGTAATTATTACATCTTAAATTATAATCGAAAGCAGTGAAACTATAAGATATTGTAATATTTATGTGAATTATTTGTTTTTATTAAAACATTTCTTTTCATTAATATAAATATGTAATAATTCTTTTTATTAATTCGAGCTTTTAAATTGCTTTTACATTTAGACTAAATATCTATAATTTATGATTTTATTTCATCTAGAATTATAATTTTAATTTATTAACAATAGTGCAATGTTACAAGTTGAATATAAATAAAAGAAAATTTAAAATATTAATATAATAGGCACATTAAGTAATTTTTATCAGAAATATAACAACTATCGACATATATCAATCTTCTTGTTTAAAATCAATTCTGTAAACGGGATTACTTGAAAATTGATAAGCGAACACGTGTGTATGTGGAGCACACCTGATCGATGAGACCCGCGAGAAACTCGCAGGAGTGCATCGGTAATTCCAACGAAAACTACGTGTATGATAAGCGCACGTACGCATGCACGCATGTACACCCACGGTGACCCGAAGCTTGTTTGCTCGCGAATATTTATTCATCCATCAGCGCGAGGCTCTCGCCGGTGTTTCTCTCATGCATATGTATCGCGGTCGCATGTGGTTAGTCCTTTGGCCACGCCAGCGTGCAACAATCTCAATTCGCACGCGGCAAGGCGTACCTACGCGAGTAGGAGAGAGCGGATCGCGCGAGTTTCGCGGAAGAACTCCGTGTGCCTCTGGAGTCAGGCACTCGACCGATCTCGAGGGTTCGCAAACATCTTGATCCCGCGAGCAGTAAGTCCGTGTAAGTCAGAAGCAAAATGCTTCGAGGATCGCATAATGGCACGGCGAAAGCGGTCAAAATGCGCGTCGACTTTTACAACACTTGTCACATTGCAACAGTGTCAAAGTAATCAAGTCAAATATACTTTGTATCATGATATCGTGTTAAGCATTGTGTCCACAATGATAGAAATTGTACAGAGATCTTGGAAGAAAGAATTGAATTATTGTAATCGCATTGACTGGATTGTTCAAAAATGTAATTTGTTAATTCTTCCTCCTATTCGAGATCTCGAAACAATGTTTATATACTGAAAGAAAAATAGTAATTTTAAAATATATTTTTTTGAATAGTACTAGCTGAATATTTATTAAAAATAAATTTTTAAATTAAAGATAAAAATATTAAAGGTGAATTTATTTGGTATAAAAACATTAGTTTGTGATTTATTTTTTTAATTAGCAAATGTTAATTTAAATTAGACTATTCAAACAGATATTTATTAAAATTTATTAACATTTTTTTTTCAGTGTAGCATTATGAATACAAAGCTTTACTCGCAGTTGAAATGTTAAATATAAAAAAACAAAATAATAAAAAAATAGGAAACAAATTAGATATCTGATGAAAAATTCTTCAAGTAAATTTCGCGGCGATATTTTGGTGACCATAAAGACAAATGAGAACAAAGCAAGATTTTTGTAAATAAAATGAAAGTAATAACTGCATTGAGAAAAATTTTTGATTAAATATGAACAAGCCATACAGATTCTGATTGTATATAAATCAACATTCTAATTATTTTATAACTAGAATTATTATAATAGATTTAACCATAAAATTCTGACTCTTGTCTATTTTTAAGTAGAATTCCAATTAATGCAATTAAATATTTTTTCCAGTGTAAATAAAAAATAATTAAACAGAAATAGTTATTAGATATAGAAATTAAAAAAAAAAACAAATTAAATAAGCTAAAATAACTGATAAGCGTAACTCGTCGAGTCACCGCGTTAAATATCTCGGCTTCGTGAAAACGAGGTCGCTTCTTCATGTGCAGCATCACGAGGAGGACGCGAAAGCGCCGTAACGCTTCCTGATACACCAATTATTCCGGCAGAGGATGGATTTAGGGGATGTTGGAGAGCTTCCGAACGAGCCGAAATAGTCCGACACGCGTTAAACAGAAGAGCGAACGACGTTTACAAATGGCCGGATTTGATGCATTGTTGAGAAAATATACGGGGCAATTCGAGGGAAAAAAAACGTTCCCGGCTGCTGGTTATTCGCAGATGACGTCATGAACCCGTGAAGGATCCGTGGTGGCAATAGACGGTTGTTTGTTTAGTCTGTCCGTCTATTCGCAGGGTATCATCCCTTGTATCCATAGCTGATTATTTTATTGCCGGCGCCTGGAATCGAACAGTGAAGGCGACGAGCGGCCATCAAGGCTAGCTCTATATATAATCGACAAACTTTTAAAAATACAATGAGTACGAAAGAATAATAGAAAGTCGCTAACAGCTAAGTGAATTAGCCTTAATTAAATAAAAAATTATTTCTATAGTTATAGGGACTTTTTTCTCACTACATGTAAAAAAAAGATTGACTGTTGCAGCAAATTAGATGGTAAAATATGGCATAACATTTTTAATTGGCTGCTGCAATCAATTAAAAATGCCA
>Ga0157363_1006747_pt1 | contig 10839 bp, 10 predicted proteins | sample AttsexASBM1_FD_111477 | JGI IMG/M metagenome (GOLD analysis project Ga0157363, IMG submission 111477) | Fungus gardens microbial communities from leaf cutter ant in Ribeirão Preto, State of São Paulo, Brazil - Atta sexdens ASBM1 | ecosystem: Host-associated > Fungi > Mycelium > Unclassified ...
AGACCATCTGTAGGGCTATATAAAGTAGACTAGTTTGTAGAAGAGTTCTCTATCGAGTTCTCTTGTGTTACTCAATACAAGAGTTGTCTTACTATCCCACTCTAAGGATTTTAAGTCATAACAGTGTATTATCTATTACTCTACTGAGCATTGCAAACTTATTTGTAAAAGAGTCTAATTGAGAACTATTAGAATCTTGTCCTCTTTTAAATTACAATTATTGTCCTGGTAGCCAATTTGTCTTCCCTACCCAACTATTCTCCAATTTCTGCAATATCTCACAATATGACCAAAACCTTTACAGTTGTAACAATTTCTTCTCTAGTTTACATTCATAATATATAGATTCTACCTAGATATAAATACTGCCTGATATAGTTACAGGTTAACTATGACTGTATTTGTTTTTTAACTCTGTTAGGATGACTGAGTGAAAGAGCAAGATACTTCAAATCTCTAGAAAATCCTAAGTTTATTATCTAAGAAATTCTAACTATACACTTATTTCTAGGAAATCTTAAGAGAATAGAATAGGGATTTCTGAAAGTAATAACTATCCTATATAATAGCAGGTCTATTATAATATGTCAGAATGATGTTTACATAAGCAAGAAATGATGATACTTAAATAATCAGGAACAGTTGAGAATAGAGAGACCAAATTGAAAGAAAGCCAAGATACTTAGCAAGTACTTTCAAAGTGTGGGAAAGTGTATGAGCACATGACAATAGCAGACTATAGAAAACTATAGAACATTATGGAAGAGTGAGGGAATACAGAAAAGAGGAGTTAGATAACATATCCAGATAGTTAGGAATGTTTGTATATAGTAGAAAAAGATATTAGTGAATAAGTACAAACACTAGAAAGAGCTATAGAACATAGATCAACTAGATAATATGAAAGAGAAAAGCCTTGAAAGAGCAAGTTCTCTTACAAATTCTCTTTATTTGTGTGGGCTCTACTAGTGCCTATTGGAATTCTTACCTCCTAGGCTAGATCTAGGACTATAATAACTGTTGTTTTTGTATCTCTCCAACATTTGCTGATGTATTTGACTTTGATACTTGATTTCCTAACTTCTTCTTGCTCCTCAGCCTCTCTTTCTCCCTCTTGCTCTTTCTTTAGTGCCTATTCAAATTTGTTGTCCCCTTATACTACTACTTGATGTTTCTTGGAGGTTGTTCCAACTCTATTAGCTTTTGCCTAATAACACTGTTCAGTTCTCTTTTGAATTCTTCAATTAGAGGCCTTTCTTTATAATAACTTTCTCTTACTACCCTCCTGAACTCTTGTATAAATTCTTTTATTGTTCTACTTCCTTACTCCACTTTTTTCAACTCTGCCACCTTTATTGTTTTATTACCCCTACTACCAAATTATTTTTTCAGCTTGGTTAGGAAGTCTCTAACTATTAGAAACTCCAATTTTCCCATCTCTAAGTCTTCCAAAATGTTCTCCTTTCAAATATTTACTAATCCTTCTTGCACATATAACAATATCTACTGAATTTGCTCTTCAATTGATGTATCTTTCATCCTCATTCTGATGTATAGTCTGTATACTATCAAAAACTCCAAAATCTTACTTGTATCTATATTAAACATTGGTGGCTTAGTGTTATAGCAACTAATACTGTAATAGCAAAGATATACAAACTTACATAGGACTAGTATATCTCTATCACTCTTATATTAGGATTTACAAGAGGAACTTGACAGAGTCTCCACTATTACAATGTACACTATTTATACTAATACATCATGGTCCATGTCCTACACTAGTTGTCCTACCCTAAGGCTATATGTGTTATTTGTAAGTCTACCATGTTCTAATTATAAAACAGACATGCTATAGCCATACCTTCTGCTGTCATCTTTCTACCATCTTCTAGATCTATGATGTCACCTCATATGACATAGTTATGTGCATCTATCATATGATTCTCTATCACTAAATAAAAGAAACTAAAAGGAAACTAAAACTAAAAAAAAGAATACTAAAAGAAATAAACTCTGTAAAATCAAAGTAAAACTATATTAAAATAAATATTATTCAGGGCATATTATAACATTTAGCCACTTTTATATTTGACCCAATGTTGAGTCTAGGAGTTACCTCTTCTCTTTCTTCTTCTATTTCTTTCCTTTTAACTTTTAACTAGTAATACTTATAATGCTGCTATCTGCTGTTACTGTTGCCTCATCTAAAGTAGAATTTGTTATATATTGATAAAGCTATGTTAACTCATATTATAATAAAAGGAAGGAAAATCAATGGGTGTAAGAAATTATAAGAGTGGTAGTAGTATAGAGGGCAAGAATGTGTAAAGGAATAGAGCAGAGCTAGTGCTGGCTTCATTCTCTGATTTGTACTCTGAACTTGACTTAATCTCTGTAGATGCTAACAGTACTCTTCTTGTTCACCTCACACCATTACCATCTACTAACTACTTAACTACTAACTACTGCCCTAAAAGAATTGTAAATGATTTTAACCTAAGAAGGTCATTCTACTCTAGATAATGCTTTAAGAGCTGTTGTTGTTCTCCTGCATATCCAGATCACAAGAGAATACTACAGTATAGAGCTTCTATGTAAATAAACTATCTAATATGTTTATATAAGGTTTTATATCTACCAAGTACTATTAGGCTTGAATACAAGATAAATGACTAAGTTTCTTCTATCTGTCTTATGGCAGTGCTGCAAACCTCTGGGTATTCTGTCTTCCAAGATGGAGATACTCCTATTCAACTTGATCTTCCATGATGGAGTTACCCCTGTCAGTGTCTCAACACTGAAACCTCTGCTCGGAGTAATAGAGGTTGTACTACTGAAACACCAAGTCTCTCCTATACTTTCTGTTTGTATATAAGACTAGTAGTTACACTGTAATTTACTAGTCTGATAATCAACAAAGATAACTCTTATTGAACTCAATCTCTGATGTTCAATGGCAACACACCAATCAGCACTCACTTCTATCTCAGACTTCTTCCTATCATCTGAAGTTGCAACCATGTGGCAGACAAACAGCACAGCATATAAGCTGAAGCCAAGGTTGTTCCACAAGTCTGCTCATCTCCAAGTCCATCCTGCAGACTTCCACCCCGGTGTGAACCATGCCTAACATCTAGTTAGTATATTCTTTAAGCTTAAAGTCCAGCTATTCTTCTTGTTCTTGACCAAAGAGTAGTATTGCTCCCAGTCAAGGATAGTGAGAGAGTACAAAAAAGTGTAGATAAGACCCTGAGTTGGATGGTCTCAAGAAGTGATATTGAGTTCTAATATTACAACTTAAAACTTAGAGTCAAATCAAAAAAATAATTTTGTATTAGGTTAACTTGATCAAGTTTCTGATACAAAGTATTTACCTTATATATACTAGACTAGTGGTCTGTTTAACATAAAATCTAATCTATCCTAAAATCCATACATTATTTATAAGATTGATATGTAGTAAATGTGTTATATAATGTTATTATTCTAAAAATTTCTATTTTCTTTTGTGTAATATGTGATCATATGACTGTGACTGTGACATGTGATAGTTATGACAGTCATGTGTGATATTATGCTAATAACCTTAATTCTAAATTTAAAATAAATAAATAAAAAAGAAAAAGAAAAACAAAGTTTATTGTCTCTTTATTTATTTTCAAGTCAACAATTTATTATATAGGGTACAATAGCAGTCCATGCCTACAGGAGATTATTTATGGTGTATTAAACTCTAACCTTACTTATGTAGTTTTCCAATATAAAGAATTACTCAGAAATTAAACCTATAGTCTCTAATAAGTTTAAAGTAAGTATAATATATATAGATTGGGGATTTTTTACTATGCTATCTCTTTCCCCAAGTCTACTATCCTTAGCTTTGATAGTAGAGTCTTAAGGCTAAAATGTAAAAAAAATTAGGTTTTCTGATAATTACTACTAATTTTACTATATATTAATATTCTAAAGGTTTTTTCTAACAACCTTATTAGATAACTACTAATTACTTATTTATCAATTATTATGTAATATTATATATTTTAATACTTATATAGTACAAGAATTTTATAAATATTATAAGAGAACTTAATAAAAATATTCTTAATATATTTCTATATTATATATATATTTTTAATATTATTATTCTAATACTTTTTACTTTATGTTATTATTATTATTAACATAAAATAAAATATAAGAATTCAGAACATACTTATTATAATAACTATTAACTAAAGATAATTAGCAGCTTACCCAAATAGTTTTAGAGCAAAGAATTTTGTAAAGATTACAAAAGAACTTGACAAGAAATCTCTAGTATATTTCTATACTATATATATATACTACTTTACAATAGTTTTATCTTATTATTTATACAATGTTTGTTTATCTACTATACATATTATATGAGAATAACTATAATTATTATTTTGATATTTTTTACTTTATATAATCATTATTACTTGCTTTGTAATATTATATTATATAACTTTTTGATCATATGTCTTTTTGTTATCTAATAAATAAAATATAATATAAATGTAAATATAATCTTAGATTGAATAATCACAAGAGAACTTAATAGAATTTTTAATATAAACTTGTCTATTTTATATATGCTAAGTTACTGGTCTATACTACAGTACCATTAATCTATTCTACAAACCATATGTTATTTTTAAGATCAATATATGTCAAATACATTATAGTAATGTTATTTTTAGGATCTTTTCTGATATTCTTTCATGATATAAGATCATGTGACAGTATAACAGTAACTAATGTATGATACTGAGTTATACTATATGATATCATACTAAATATTAAAAAAATAAAAATGAAGTCCATCATTTATAATTCTAATATTAAAGTTTTACTTCTAGAAGATTTTTTTTTCTATCTTACTTAAATTTTCTCTAAATTTTTCTCAAATATTCATATTTGAATTTCTATTATTCTATTTAAATAATATCTTTGCTGTATACTTCTCTAATAACTCACTTCTTTTTAAACTCTTTTGCTCTTAAATTCAATGGTTTTTGCTTTTTCTATTGTACTTTCCTCAACTCTTCTATTATAATCTCTTTTTCAAATTCTTTTATTAATTTTATTATATTCTCCAAATTCTCTAACTCTTTTCAAATATCTTTATCTTTTACCTTATATTTCTTCTCTCCTTCTATTTCTACTAAATAAGATGGAATCTCCTTCTGCTTCTTTATCTGCTTCTGATATATTACTATCTTACTTATTATTATGACTTAAAAGCTTTAAAGTGGGTTAATAAGAGAAACCTTGTATTAAGGTTAACACAAGAGAACTCAATAGAGTTCCAAGTACAAACTAATCTATCTTAGTTTATAGCTGAAGAGCTATTAATAGCTTTGTCTCTATCTCTAACTTCTTCATTAATCCTACTATAAACTGCAGATCTCTGTTTAAAATTATATACTTCAGACCATGGTTTGTACATATACTATCTTATTCTATTCTAAAGTACATATGTTTGCTATAAGGTCAATATGCTGTTGCTATATTGTATAATGTCATTTGTTCTAGGTCTTTCTGTCTTTAGGTTACATAATTCTATAACCATGACTGTGACCTGTAATATCACACTAATCCCTAGTCCTAAGTTCCAAAATAAAAATAAAAGAAAAAGAAAATAGAAATGAGAAAGAAATTGAAAATAATTAAAGTCTACTGTCTTTAACTCTAACATTACCCTCTCTTCAAGATTTCCCTTTCAGAGAAACTGACTTCCATTTTTGCCAGTTTCTCTCTAGCTTCCTTAAGTACTCCTCTTCAAACTTCCCATTATCCCACCTATACAACATTTTTGCCATAAACTTCCCCAGTAACTCTTCCCTTCTAACATTTTTTTCCTCTACTATATCCAACTTCTCTTATTGTCTTACTTCTACATTCATTCTTCCCTCAAACTTAGCTACTACTTTTTTTGCATTTTCCAAGTCTTTCTCTCTCTTCTATGTATCATACTCTATCATAAATCCCTTTCACTATACTAGATACTTCACAACTCTTTGTATTTTTTTTTTGTTTAGGATTTTTTCTACTTTCTACTCTTCAACTTCCTCTACTTCCACTGGTTTTACTTTCCCTGCCTTCTGTTCCTTCACTTGTTCTCTATATTGTACTATTTGACTGATGTTTACCACTGGGTAAATTCTCACTGAATTGGGCAGTTGTAGTTTGACCACATTGGTAGATATTACCTCCTCAATGAAATATAGACCAATATATTGATCTACTAGTTTATTTACTAGTCTTTCTTTAAATACCAAGTTCTTTATACTTTAATATTACTTTGTTGCCTTTCTTCCACCCTTTAACTTCTTTTTTTCTCCTATCTACCTGTTGCTTCATCTTTTTCTGTACCTTCCTCAGAGCTGCTCTTGCTCCTAAACCTTTTTCATTCTTTTTGCAAACTCTGTCACCTTTTTTATCTTTTTCTTCTGATATCAGCTTCTATTCTCAGTTTTCTACCATAATTCACCATAAACAGAGATAATTTCATTACTGAATACACTTTGTTATTGACTGCAAATTCTGCTAAGACTAACCATTTTAGCCAATTCTTTTGTCTATGATTTATGAAGAATCTAAGATATTTTTCCAGCTCTTTATTCATTCATTCAGTTTGTCTATCTATTTGTAGATGAAATGTCATTAACAGTTTTGTTTCAATCCCTAACATTTTATTCAAATCCTAAGTTATCTCTGTTGCAAACTGTGGTTTTCTATCTGACATCACACTCTCAGACAATTCATGCAACTTCCATATATTGTCTCTAAACAATCTTGCCAGTCCTTCTGCTGATGTTTCTTTTGTTGTTGCCACAGAATATGTCATTTTGGACAACCTATCACAAACTACCAGAATTGCATCTTTCCCAGTTACTAGTGGTAACTTGGTGGTAAAATCAACTATCAGATGAGTTTATGGTTTCTCCAGTATCTCACTCAGCTTTAGCTTTCTTACTGGTGCTTCTGTCTTATTTTTTATCTGCTGATACATGTTATATCCCTCCACATCTCTTGTTACTCTTGGCCACTAATAATTCCTTATCACTAACTCTGTTGTTTTCCACCTCTCTCTATGTCCTATTGCCAGCATCTTATGATGTAACTGGATTATTTCCACTCTCAACTTCTTGTTCTTTGACATATACACCTTTTCTTCTTTCAACACTAGATCCCCTTCTATCTGCCACTCATCCCCTCATAATATTTTAATCCCTACCTTCTTCATTTCTTCTACTATCTTTACTATCTCTTTGTCTTTACTCTTAGTTATTTTTATTTTTTCTATTATGTCTACTTTAGGTTCTTCTATCACTACCTCTGCTAATCTACAAATCTATTGTTCTTTAATTAATGTCTGATTTTCATTGTTCTTTTTTACACTTACTTTCTATTCTGGTCTTTTACTTAATTTATCTGTTTTTCTCATTTTTGTGTCTGGTACATGCTTTAGAGTGAAATCAAATCTTGACAGATACGATACCCATTAAGCTTGTCTTTAGTTCAACTTCTATGTCTTTATAAAGTACTCTAAATTCTTATGATTTGTCCAGACCTTGAACTTGAATTTTGTGCCCTCTAAAAGATGTCTCCAGTTTTCTAATCCTCTTATAACTACCAATATCTTCTTGTCATGAATTTCATAATTCCTTTCTGTTTCATTGAGTGATTTTGAAAGAAATGCTGCTGGTCTCTATCTTCTATCTTCACACTCTATAGATAGAACCCCTCCCATTGCATAATCTGAGGCATAAACTTCTATCCTCATTTTTATTTATTTAAGTCTGGCACTGCTAACACCAGTTTCTTTGTAAACCTCTCCTTCAACTCCTGAAACAATTTCTCTTATCTCTCCATCCAATCCCACTTCTAATCCTTTTTCACCAAATTGTATAAAGGTCTAGCTATCATTGCAAAATCCTTAATGAATCACTGATAATAATTAGCAAGTCCCAAGAACTTTTGTATGTTCTTAACTCCTTTTGAAGTCAGCCAGTCCAATATACCTTTCACCTTCTCTTTCTCCATCTTAATTCTCTCTGGTCCTATTACTACTCCCAAAAATTCTACTTCTCTTATCTTTTACTTGTACTTCTCCAGTTTTACATATATATCATTTTCTGCTAGTCTCTTTATTACTTTCTCCATTATCTCATCATGCCTCTTTTCTTCCTCTGTTTCTACTATTACATTATCAATGAAGCTTGCTACTTTTCCAGCGTTGATCAAGTTCCTGAGAATCTCATTCATCATTGTTTGAAATATTGCTGGAGAGTTTGTGAGTCCAAAGAACATCACCATTGGTTCAAACAATCTCTCTGGTGTTGTAAATGCCACCTTCCACTCATCTTCCTCTTTTATCTGTACATTATTATATCCCCATCATAAGTCCATCTTTGTAAATACATTTTTAGTACCTATAATCTCCACAATATCTGAAATTAAGGATAAAGAATAATTATTTCTGATTGTTTCTTCATTTAAATAATGGTAGTCCTGTTCCATATATTTTTTCCCATCTTTCTTTTCTACAAAACATACTAGTGTTATTTGAGGCAACTTTGAGGGTCTAATATACCTCTTTCTCAATTGTTTTGATATAAACTCATGCACCTCTTCTCTTTTCTCTCTAGACAGTGGATACACCTTTCTTTTTCTTGGTACAAATCTCTCTTTTGTTTCTATGGCATGATCCTATAGCTTTCTTGTAGGTATCCTTTCACTTTGTTTCTTTCCAAAAACATGGATCCACTTGTAAAAATGTTCTAGTACCAGTCTTTTTGCTTTCTTCACATCCCAAATTTCCCACTCCTCTGCTACTTTCTTTACTTCCATTATTCTTTCCCTTTTCAGTTTTCTTTTCTTTTCTTTCTCCTTTTTCTATTCTTTTTCTTCTTGTTTCTTTTCCTCTTCTTCTTTTTTCTCTTCCTTCTTTTGTTTTTACCACTTGGGCTTCCTCTGCTTTGGTCTCCATTGTTTTCCACATTTCTCTGGACACCTTATCATCTTTACTTCTCCTATCCTCTAATCAATCTCAGAGTTGTGGTAAGAAGCTATAGCATTCCTAAAATTTGTTAGGCATAGTTCACACTTGAAGGTGAAAGTCCACAGATTTGGCTTGGACATGCACAAAGTGTAGAAGCTTCATGCAATGAGCTCAGTGATGCGGACTTCTTGGAACAACCTTGGTCTTAACTTATATGTTGTGTCTCTTATGAGCTGTGTGGTCACAATCTCAGAGGATGGTCTTGTAAGAAGCTATAAGAAGAGGAGTAAAGTGTGTTGCCATTGACACTGGAGATTTAGTGTCAACTTTAGTTGATTATCAGGCTAGCTATTACAAAGTGGTCACCAGCCTTAAATACACAAAATAACAAAAGGAGTAACTAAAACAGATCTCTGATTGAGTGTTTCATTAGTGAAACACTATATAGGAGTTCAGATTTGAAGAGGGGAAAACTCCATGTAAAGTCCAAGTAAATTTGCAGAGTTTGAAGAAGATAATTAGGCAACAGACACAGATGAATATGACCATAGATTTTGACTCAAATAAAGCAAAATAACCACAGACTTTTAATGGAATTAAGCCTATTATAAAGTACCAAACTACCAACGGAGTTTTGGATACAAATAAGGCCAAATAACCATGGGGATTTGATGTCATATTGAAGTCAAACATGTCTCAGACATGTTTCAGAGTTTGGGATATAACAAAATTACACTCTACTTTTGTTCTCCAATTACATTAATCTCTGTCCTCTCCTTATACCTCTAATAATAGATATTTACCTCCACTATATGTTCAATAGGCCTCTTCTTGTTAAAGGAACTATTCACATTCCTTATGTATATGGGTTTTTCTATTTTCTTTAGTTTAAATTCCTGCTTTCTGGCAAACTCAGAACTTATTACTAGTCCCATTGCTCCACTATCTAACAACACTTCTACCATAATTCCTTCCTATATGTCAATCCTTTCCAGATCTATCTTTACAGTAACTCCTCTTAACATATCCCTATTGTCTAGATTACAGCAGGATGTATTATCCACTACTCTACTGAGTATTGCAAATCTATCACTGTTAGAACCTAGTTGAAGACTATTGTTATGATTGATGTCTCATGGATTCAGCACAAACTAGGGTCAAGGGTAATGGCAACATGATTGGCTATGCCACAGTAGTCTTAGTCAGTACCTCATGTAGTAGGTGCTATGTCCTTACTTCCTCCTCATGTCTTATGACTTGTTTGCATCATGCACTATGGACTGTTTCCTCATAGTTACTCATATATATAGCATAGACATACTCTTGTATCCTTATGCATTACCACTTGCAATTCACCCTTCTCTTCTACTCAAGTCTTTGCCTAAGTACAACCTGAGCTCCAAGCTAAGATTGTAACAACTATTAGGTTTTTGTCACAAACTTCAATCAGCTTGTATCTTCACAACCAGTGGACTGATTTTCACAAACTAAGTTGTGCTGGAAAGTCCCAAATGAGGGCTATCTACACATATATAAGATGTACAAAAGCAATAACAAACAACTGAGATATTAGGCTATTAGTAACTATAAAAGTTTTATTGGCTATTATATCATGAACAGCTAGACAGATTCACATGATTAAACTTGTATTGGAAAGTGCTCATCAAACTGTTTCCAACAATATATGGTATATTACATAGCAATAAGTATTCATAGAGATACAAGCATATCAATGTAGTAACATGATTAGTTACCTTTTAAAATTAGCCTGACAGCTGCTATGACAGATAACAGCTCCCATCAGG
>Ga0157363_1006748_pt1 | contig 10839 bp, 9 predicted proteins | sample AttsexASBM1_FD_111477 | JGI IMG/M metagenome (GOLD analysis project Ga0157363, IMG submission 111477) | Fungus gardens microbial communities from leaf cutter ant in Ribeirão Preto, State of São Paulo, Brazil - Atta sexdens ASBM1 | ecosystem: Host-associated > Fungi > Mycelium > Unclassified ...
AACTTTCTCACATTTTTTTATAAAATTGGAACACTTCTCAGAAAGTCTACATTGTTTCTCAGAATTTTCTATATGCAATTATGAAATATCGCAAGATTTCTAAGATTTTTTTGTAAGTATAATTTCTGATGAAATGTTATAAAATCTATTAAATCTAAATTTAAAAAATATTTTTAAAAAATTATTGTATAAGAAATATTTCTTCTCAGAATATTTCAGAATTCACTTGTGTGAAAAATTCTGAGAGAAGATGTAAACTTTCCGAATATTTCTGAGTATTTCTGAAAAATGTTCCAATTCATATAAAAATTATAAGAAAAAATTTCACCTGGATCTGATATGCAAAATTACTTCAATTATTTTTCTGTATAAATCTATTAATATTTCAATTATATTGAATTCTACAGATATACGTAAGTGATTATTTATTATCATATTTCTCACAATATCTCTCATATCTCGCAATAAAAATGTATAATGACATAATAAGAATTAAGGTGGGGTATCGTTTAAGGTGAGGTCATATATGCGCGCAATAGAATCCAACAGAGCCATAAATGAAATCGAGGTCGAGCGCCTTCGTGAACTCGCGCTTGAACAGCAGGAAGTCATCGAAATACTTAGACAGGCAGTTAAGGTAATTTTTCTTAGGAAATATGAATTGAAAAATATAATTTTTCATTTTTCTCATCAATTTTGAAGACTCGTAATATATCTATAATTAACTATAATTAATATTATTAATTTGAAAGAAAAATATTTCAACCTTAAATCTGCAAATTAAAAAAAAAACATATCAAATAAGAGTATAGGCATCTTAATATGAAAAAAAGATAATAGATTATATTGAGCGAATTAAAAATTTGCGTACTAATAAAATCAATCATTCTAGTAGAAACTAAATTTGAAAAATAAAATCGGATATTTTTATATATTATTTAAGGAGAGAGAGAGAAAGTTGGAGCAATTATCCAACAAGAAGAGGAAGGAGGAATTTTATAAACAGTGGCTAGAGTTAGAGCCAGTGGCTGAAGTGGATGATGAGGAGGATCATGAAGATGATGACAGCGCTCTATCGAGTGCTCCATCCTCGATGTCGCCACAACCTGGGGGCTATGGTCAGTGGCAAGGCAATGGTGTCACTAGAGAAGCATATGAAGCCGTTCTTATCGAGATCGAGGATCTACAATCAAGGCTTCTTAAAGAGCAACGCGAGCTATCGCATGCCAGAATTCAAATTTGCGACTTGGAGAAAGCACTCTTGCAAGAAGTAAAATTTGTAATTGTAATATAATTGGTGTATAATCTTTGACGATTAATTATAATACAATAGACGTATAATTCTTGGCAATTTCTTTTCGTTTGCATTATAATTGATACTTATAATAACAGATGGATTATAATCTAGGAATACATGAAGAATTTTTAGCTTGTAATATTGCATACCTGAAAGTTTTATAAAGGCTTTTGCATTTCACAGAGATGTGCTGATCGTGACAAAGAATTAAGTGAGTTGAATGATAAGCTTCGAGCTGCTGAGGAACGAGAAGCCGCACTTTTGGTGGAGCTTTCGGAGATACGAGAGCAAAATGAGCTGCTGGAATTTCGATTGCTCGAAATGGAAGAAATACCTATACGCAAAGATACTCCCGATACGGTGGACAGCGGTATCGTTTCACCAGAACCTGTTCATACGAACAAGGTGAGCTTTCGTTTCGTATTGCGCATCAAGCTTAATTTAAATTGATACAGATAAATAACTATAAAATAACTAATCACTTAAGAATAAAATAACTAATCACTTAAGAATTTTTACTTATTATAAAATTAGAAAGGAATTTTTTATTTATTACATAAAATTATTATTGATATGCTAATAATTGTTCGTGTATCTTCCAGTTATATCTTGCAATGCAATGATATTTCAGGATCATTCAATCAACAAACAGAGAAGCCGTGCCGTGGCAACCGTGATACCCTACACAAATGCTACAATGAACTCCATAAAATCTACATCACCCGTGTTACCGCGAAAGCCTCCGCTTACTCTTCAGGAAAGTGGTATCTTTGAAGAGGAAGAAGAAGAAGAAAAAGAGTATGAAGAAGAGCACGACATCGAGTTTACTAGCCGCGGTACTCAAACGGAAGCACCGTCCGGTGAACTCCTGCAGGAAGTGCAGCGTCTTCAAGAATTAAGGGCTCGAATTCAGGAACGAGCGGCTAAGATCACAACACCGGTCTTCCATCCGATTGATTCATCTAAGATCTGCTTCGATGTGTCAACAATGGATTCGATAGTCCAGCTGACTTCCTATCAGGAGCGCGTTCGTGATCTCGAAGAGAGACTTGAAATGTATGAGGAAGCTGAAAAGAATCGAGAACAAGAAAAGCGATTGTCTAAACAGCGGGAGGAGGAGCTATTAGATGAAAACTACAGACTTACAGAGAGAACATACTGGTTGGAAAACGAACTGCGGACCATCAGCGCAAAGTGTACCGTCAGCGAGACTAACAGTGGAGAGACAACTGTCATGCATCAAATAAAGAACATGGGCCAAAATAAACATCCAGAAGATGTACAGAACTTGGAAAATGTACAAAATCAACTTAAAGATGCAAATTGTACGCGTGCTGTTCAAACCATAGAAACATACGGAAATTACATGGCTACAAAATGTTCTCGATGTCAAGATAAAGATAAATCCGACAAGCAGATCACTCTGGGTGCTGGACGTAGTGTCACGGTAATATATGTTGTATCGATCTAGCTCTTTTTTAAATTCATTTATCGATTTGAATAACTTTATTTTATGTAACGGAGTTATTTCTTCTTTAATTCGAAGTAAACAATAAACGATCATTGCATATTTTACAGCTTGTATCCCTAGAGAAGAAGGAAAAAAAAGATGAACTGAAACTCTGTAAATCCGAAGAACCGGCCGTAACTGATCTTACCAAAAACGACTTAAAAAAGAAGGTTAGCCGAAGACGAGTTAGGAATAACGAGCGCGAAATACGGTCCGCGAAAACAGCAAGAATGGCAAATGTCAGATTCGTCCACGACTCCTTTGTTTCCTTTGGACGAAGAAATCCGTTGGTCTTGTATCAGGAAATTTGTGTTTAGCTTATGCCGTCGCTTTATCAAATCCTTACCAACGAACTCTAGTAAGATGGGCGTGGCTTAAAAATTCAATAACACCGTCTAGTAAACTTTCGCTGTAATTCCCCGTTTTCACACCGAAGAAAGTTGTGCTCGCGTTATAATTAAAAGCTGATAGCTCTGCCTAAGTTGATGTGTAGTTTTTGAGAAGCTGGGAATCTTCCTCGCAATAAAGGATTGCGCGGAAGAAAGCGCATATTCTTCGGAGCGACAGTTTCCAGAAAATAGCGACGAACGGAAGAAGACCGAGGTCGTGGAGAGAAAATGCGGATGAGGAGATGAGGAAGAGAAGGAGAAGGAAAGCTAACCGACAGCATATCTACCTTACGTCTTTGAACGTACGTATATGAGACAGACGACCGAGACAGCTCAGTTTTGTTTGGAAAACATAAAAAAAAATACAATTATCAAATATGATAGCCAACTGTTCAAATTACAATAAATCCAACAGATTCATCAAAGTATTTGACACTTTGCTAATCTTTCTCCAAACATTTTGTAGAATCTGTTCTCGATAAAATTTGCTATCTCAAATACCGTGCTAACATTTTACTTGCTGAAATATTATGGCGCTGCAATTCTTTTTTTTTTTTAGTTGTGCCTGTGATATTAATATCCTCAAAATTGTCATGTAATAATCATGTTTATATTCTCAAAATATTAATTACAGTGTAGTGCTGTCTATGACTTTTTATGCATTTTGATTATTCATTGAATTATGTTTAAAAAATTCCGACTAGCTATTTGGACTGTAGTAGAGCTTTGTAGCAAGTTTCCGCCTACGTGGCATAATCACAACATTATACATTACGCGCTTGATACCAGTTGGTGATGGTAACGACTATGCTTCACTTCTCCTATTTTCTTCATCTGTCTCATAGGAATTAGAACTATAGTAAACAAAATGTATAAGCATAACATAGCATAGCATAGTCATCTGAATCAAATAAACATCCAGCATAAAGTTTCCATATTGATATGTTTACATAACATTTTCATTGATCTAGATATTTGATTGCTAGCTATGCTATGCTTATGTATTTTGTGTGCTATTATCTTATTAGTTCTTAATCGCCATGGCAAAATATATTCGTAAAAATAGCGAGCATTAATTTTATTTAAAATAAAAATTTCTTTATTTTAAGATAAAAATACGCATCAAAATTTAATATTTAGCGATTTATTAATAATATTTATTAATAATATTTTTTTATTAATAATATTTAGCAAATTATTATTTCGTTACTTTTTCGTTACATTTAAACAGTACTATATAGCAGATTCGATTGCCACATAAAAAATCTTTTAAGTTTACAGTTTTATATATTGGACATTTAGGCAATTATTGTTTTTAATATCAAAGAATTAAAAAAAATTGTGCTTGTACAGCACAAAAAGATTACAGAAACATTCCTGAAATCACTGTAACACATATATTATGCAGTAATATTTTTTACAATATTTTTATCATTAATATTGCTACAAATTGTTGAAATTGCATGTCTCTCTATAATGTCTGTAATATTTTACCGTAATTCACAAGATTACAATGTTGCTGTAATATAATTGAAAATTTCTATATTGTACGGGAAACATGTAAGCTTATGCTTCACGTTGTTCTTTACGCAGGTGATCTATTTTCGCTGGAGATAAATGCGAGAAGAGGTTCTCCATCGTCTCTCGTCGTCGCAGACTCTGTCCATCAACCCACGAGTTCCACGGAAGAGTCAATGAACCCGTGGGTAAAATCCGCGGCACAAACGAGGTAAGATAATTTTTCTAAACGCTCATATTAATTTTAATAAGTAATGAATCATAATCAGTTTCCTAAGCTTCAAAACTTAGATTCAATCCATTCTACAAATTGGATATCGATTTATTATGTCTGTGTAGCTGATACTATTTATTCACAAATAAAAGGAGGACGTGCAAAATAAATATAGCATAGAGACACATTAGCGATCGGTTAACTTTGAGTCAGTTTACCTATAACTGATCTGACTTCGGTCGGTCCTCATTGATTTTAAATCATAAATAACAGTTCTTTTACATAAATTTTTTTACAATTTGTTACAGGACAATACGGCTGGCGCTGCTTGGTGTGCCCAAGTGACGATCAGAAATGGTACGTCCTAGAAATAAAACGAGGGCGCCTGCGGATCAAGTGCCAACCTGAACCCTCGGTTTGGCGTACTTCACCTTCCCCACGTCACGACCAATCTTTTCGTACAAGCTGTGAAATCAAGTGCCAAATAAGCCGTAGATTATATATATATATCTCCCTCACACGCGAGCGTGTAAATTATATAAAGCGTTATTATAAAATAATTATAACGATGTTTTGTAATAATTATTACAACGTGCAATAATTATTACAAAATAATTTCACGTATGATTCGAAATATTCGCGATTAATGCATTTTTAAGAGATAAAGAATGACGCCCAGAAAAAAATCAGATTGAAGATGACTGCATTAACAGACATGTATTTGTATCAAGCGATATATCTAACGTATCTTCGAATCCTTAGTATGTCTTTATCGAAATTTAAATCCACGTTTCGACATAAATTTAAATTTGATATGACAAAAATGCAACTGTGCGTGCGTAAGCTAATTTGATGTCACACATCACATGTGTGTCGCAAATTATCGCGCGATTCGTGATACCATACATTCAATGATCCACAAAGGCATGTCTGTGTAGTGCTGTTGAGACTTTATAATGTCTATATCAACAACTATTGGAGATTCTATTATAATTTCCATCATACACTGTGTGAGGAGTCGTTAGAAAGAGTAATTGTAGGAAAATATATATATATATATATAATATATATCATAAGGAATATATAAATTCCTCAATGATTTACTTCACTCCGATATCTTTTTTTTTTTTTAGCTTTTCATTTTAAACTTTTGCAATTTTACGCGATAAAGTATATAATAGAATTATATACTGAATTAAATTGAGATAATTGCTATCACTGTAGAATATCATTTCATGAATCTTATCGAAACTAAGCTAGGCTTGCGTGTGTCTTTATATTGGAAAAATATATACATGTATGTGCGTATGCTTCAACATTTAATGTTCATATGCGTATTAGTGTGTAAACAATGTGTTTCTAGTCCTACTTTTCGTTCGATCGTATAACACAACGAACGTGCCTTAACATCATGTATATCGATCTTGAGTGATTTGATAGATTTAGTATTTTTCGCAAGAAGTGTATATATACAAACACTTACCATATTTATGCTGTATAGATTTTCGGAGCAAAAATTATTCGATCAAGTCTGTTTGACCACTATGGCGCTGTTTGCTTACAGATTCATTTCATATATAGAATTGATTTTATTCGTAACGTGTGTATCTATAAGAAATGAATAAAACTGCCCATCTGTTCTCCGTCTTTCTTTCTTATTATTAAATTGCTAATTTCTAATTTAAACGAATAGTTTAAACAAGTTTAAATCAAATCTTATTTTTATTATTCAAATAAAATATCATTATTTGAATAATACTAATAATTTAATTTCAAATAGTTACAAAAGATTCTAATCGATTTATATAGTCAATTAATCATATCTTATCATATATCTATGACAAAAGATATAGATTAGAGCAGAATATTTTACAAAGTAAAATCTGTTTTGGACAAATTTTACTGGGTGCTGTTACTTATTACGATTTGCAGCTATGTCCTTTAATTAGAGGATTTGGATGTGTTCTCAGGGATTTTCGCCTGTTTATCGGGGACTCCTCGTTTGCTATAAGCGGTAGATGCAGCGACACCCATCAGCAAAGATGGCAATGTACATTCCATAAAACGGACTCTTTCGACGAGTACGTTACGCTTTCTCTCCAACGAAGCGTTCCTCTTCTCGTAGCTTTTCAGCATTTGTCTCCAATAATTGCTTTTACTAGTATTAATTTCACTTGCAGTTCTATCTATATTAGTATTTGCCACAGCGGCTGAGGTTCTGGAGAAATCAGCCATCGTTCACAAAAAATTTTGACAAGCTGAAATTAGGTTACTTAAATAAACGCGTGAATAAACGCTTTAGGCTACATCATGAAGTATCTTCCATTAACATCAACCTTTAATCTTCAAGTTTCGAGTCACGTTAGTGACCGAAATAACCAAAAAAGGTATAAAATGATATGAAATGACAAGTGACATGGCAATATAAAATGAAAATGACTCAACATTATTGGAAGTCGTCGGAATTATCCGTGTTGTCATTACGCCGTTATTACTTCAAATTAGACTGAATTTATTTTATTTAAATTAAACGAGATGGAAATAGCAGGCGCCGCGAAAGATGTCGCAAACCTTCCTCTTCCTATCGTGATTTCATCAAAGCAAGATGTGCTGATGAGTCGCGACACCCCTTCGTCAATACATTCACAATCTAAAATGCCCCTTTGTCCTGCATATCGCTTCTGCAGGGAGTTAAGAAAGCCTTATCGTTCGCCTATGCTTGATAGCGATGACCAACAGCAAGTAGGTCGAATTTAGAACTCGAATCTGATAAACGCACACCTTTTATGTCACAGTAAAATTTTATAATTTATTTTATCTATTTGATATCGTAAATAATAAGTTAAGAAAATTTGAGTCATTGTAAATAACAGACGTGTGCAAATATTTTGAATTTTATTTAAAGAAATGCTATAGAAGTATTAATAAACATTGTGAAATAAGTACTGATCTTATCATTAAAAATCATTGCAATTTATTTAACATACATATGTGTGTGTGAATGTTCATAATTAATTTACTTGAGTCTACATTGAGAGGGAAATAACAAATTGCTAACAGATCACGATACTCCACGATTTATTGCAAGCGATTAAAGAAGCTGCGTTAAAATTGATACAATTAATTACGATAGAGGAGCGACGAAGGAGAGGCGTAGATCCTCGGATACGCTATTCTGATTCAGAACGATACGAGGGGAGTACTCAAGTAATAAAATTTGTAGATTTATCATTATCACATTTGTGATAAAAAATAATTAGAAAGAATTAAAAATAAAATAGCACTAATTGTAAGTAACGTCTGTTAGCCGCATAAACCTGAATCTGGAACTATTATCGCGACCACATCCTCAGTTTGTGCACTTTGTGGCGTTGCACTTCATCTGAAGGAAACTTCAAAGAAACCAAGACAATTCGTAGCCGATAGAGGAAGAAGTCACGGTATCTTACCGAAACAGCTTGAGAATGTGTTATTGAAAAAGACCTATAAAATTCCTTTATCTGCCGAAAAGGATAAAAAAAGCGATTTCTCTATTCCGGGAAGTGTACTTGGTTATATTCTTTCCAAAGAAAATGGTATTAATCGTACGAAAGAACGAGAAAAAGTCTTTTCAAAAATCCAGTCCACTGATACAAATAAGAACGGATTACAATCAACACTATTGTTTATACGAAAATCTTCCGATAGGATCGCGTCTCAAGATGAGTCTCAACGAAGGCATGATAGTACAAGTCAAGTGTCGAGATACGTTAGTGAGTAAAAAAAAAACAATTTTATTCCTGAAAGGAATTTCTATATTCTGCTTCTATATTTTACAATCGACTGTCAAGAGATAATAGATGCTATTTATATAAGCAATGACTGTTGTTCATGTAAAATAGCTAGTAAACATGAATGTAAGACCAGTGAATCATCACATCAATGCATCGTCAATATATCATCTACAATTTGCTCCACCCAAGAAGTAGCGACGCTTACTCAGGAAATGGTAAATCAAATTTATTGCTTATATTAAGAAAATTACACGAGAATAACTCTTTGCTTTCTCTCAGTGAGAAAAAATATATCCTGTTAAAAATATTAATCGAAAAATAGAATGTGATATATGTGTAATAAAGACAACTTATATAATAGCAATTCTTTGAACGTACTATGTATTGTAATATATACAAATATTTTAATACTTTTTTCATCGTATTAATTAATTAATCGTATTAATATAATTAAAAATTTGTAAAAGTGATAGTAAAAAATTATAAAATTACGAGCCTGAACAATTAACTGAATTATTTTCAGCTTTGTCCATGCGCGTGTGGATTGCTTGTGAAAGAAGAAACTAAAAGCAAAGGGTCTATCAATCCGATGCCTATATTAAAAGACGAACTTATTAAAACGTACAATATTATATAAACATATAATTTTTATTCTTTTCATCCAATATAAAATATAAATAAATAACATATAAATTTTTCGATTTCTGCAAAATTCATCACACAAATTAAATATTTTCATATTACACATTAATTTTTATTTCAAAACATCTCGTCTAAAACAAATGATCGCGATTATAAAATAACACGTATTTTGTGTATTTTTCAGTAAACTTGAAGAGTTAGATCTGCATTTAGATTCAAGAAAAATAAAAGTACATGGTGACACAGTAAAAATCGAGAAAATGAAGATGCAGAAGTTGGAAAAAGATGTGAATGTCAAACGTTGGATAGAGGAAGTTGTGCAATTGCGGTTACAAGTGCAAATTGAGGAGCTGCATAAAAATATTCAATTTTTCAAACAAGAAAACGAATATATTCGACGCCTTGCAGAAAAATGTCGCTATTTAGCAGAAGACATAAGGAATTTACAGCAATTTCTACCGATTAGAAAAACACATTCTGGTGAAGACTTATATTCAAGATGTATAATTGATTTTTTGTACTTTTAATTTAACACATTATAGAAAGTGCATTATGATAGTTTCAGAATTTACAACAATTAAGCACTTACGAGCAAAATATCACAATCAACACGGAATAATAGCCACATTAACCGGAATGTTTCAAGGTTCAATAAACATTCAACAGATCGCTGCGAAACTATTAGCACCGTTTAAAGAACATTGGAACCCGAGAAAAAAGTATTTTAGATACGACATCAATGAATATAATCGCACTATTAAATTTCTTACACATAAATTTAAAAAAAAATCTACGTTACTATATTTTTTTCAGTATAGCAACGACTCATGTATCATCTGCTTCAGAAGCGCGGGCTTCTTCGAAGACAGCGAATCCCGTGGTATTCCGTAGATCCAATGTTTATTAAAATATTTTTAAATCACAAATAATACGTGTCAATATAAATAATTAACATTCCATGCATAACTCATTTTGCAAAATAGTTAAAAATTCTTTCACATAACATTGTAAGTCTAACGATTAAATGTTAATGGCGCGTCATATCGATTTCACATTTGTGCGCGGGATATAGAAAAACTTCCGGCGATCGATCAAATCTTCCAAGGTATTCAAATCAGGCAGCACAGATGGAATCTCAAAAGGAAGATTAGGGTGCGCGACTATTAGCGATGCTTGGTTGGAGCTGGAAAATCGAGTATTCATATTAATCCTGTTGCGATTGCTGGGTGTGTAATACGCCTCGGTAGACGTCGGTTGTCTGGGATAATAAGGATCATATTCCAGCTCGTTAGGTACTAACGGCTCTAAAGATAGCGTCAAAGCGTGCACAGGAATTTCTGTAGTAGATTTTACGTAAGCGTTAGCTTGAATCGATCGTAACGTCTCGGAGTACGGATGGATATCTCTGTTGTAACTGGAGAAAGACTTCTCACGCAGAGGAGATGAATGCCGGTTATCTTCTGATGTCATCACTTTCGTGGGCGAAGAATTCGAGA
>Ga0157363_1006754_pt1 | contig 10837 bp, 6 predicted proteins | sample AttsexASBM1_FD_111477 | JGI IMG/M metagenome (GOLD analysis project Ga0157363, IMG submission 111477) | Fungus gardens microbial communities from leaf cutter ant in Ribeirão Preto, State of São Paulo, Brazil - Atta sexdens ASBM1 | ecosystem: Host-associated > Fungi > Mycelium > Unclassified ...
ATAAATTTTTTGTAAATATATATATATATATATATATATATATATATATATATATATAAAATTACACGACAATGTACAGATTTAACAAGAAATAATCTTCTACGTTCACTTCTCGTCAGTATGCTTTGCTACATTCTATGTCTATATTAATTCTTTAGCAAGCATAGAATGCATCTATTAGTTCCTTTCCGTTTACGGCAGCGATGTGTATCATAAAACCTCCTGTACAAGCATGCTAGACACGTTTTCATCTCTTTCTCATAAAGGTGCAAGGCTGAAGTTCAGGCTGCGACGACAAACAATCCGTGACGTAAGAAAACTGACAAGACGAAATTTCAACCTGAATCGAAGGACGCTTTCTCCTTCTTTCACCTTTTCCTTATAATTGGAATATAATATTCCTCCATTCCCTTTGAATAATGATTTTTACATATATTATTTGGACAAGAATGAGTTATGCAATTAAAAGGATGGATCACCGAGACGAGTCTGATTCCAAAATGAAGTCATGAATCGTCAACGAGGCAATATAACGGTATGGAAATTGTATTGTCGTTTTTGCGACCCCCTTGATGCACGTGACACATTACGCGAAATATTTGATGTCCCTCTTAAGAAATAACTGTTTGTCAACGTGCAAAGTGCATGTTGCCAAATCTTTAAAGTCTCAACAGCCATACTTTGCTCACCAGAAAGATAGCTTTCACTTCACGATTGGCATCCAGGTTTCTTGCTACTTTCTTTGGAAAATCGTTTCAATAATATTCGCAATAATCAATGGCATTTTAGGAGAATGTTTTGAATTCTAAATCTATATATCCTATTAATCTACTGTACCTACATATATACAATCTCTACTTTATAATCGTTAATACTTTGATAAGTGATTATTGATTATTAATTGACCTAAAAATATTATTTACTTACGTTAGTATAATTAATGTATATATTAATATATACATGTATGTATATATTATAATATCTGAAGTATAAAATAATGATAATATATATACTCACACACACATATATATATATATATATATAATTACAGTATAATTTAAAAAAGTATATACATAAGTATATATTAGTATATATTACTTGTGCGTAATCAGTCTGCATTACTATAGAAATATATATTAATTAAAGTCATTTTAATTGTAAAATTAAAATTTATTTTGTTAAACATTAAGAAAAAAAAGTTGCTGTTTCAAAAAAATATTATATATATTAAAATATTATATAAAAAATATTATATATATTAATTCAACTAAATATACATTGAGAAACTCATTTAGTTGAATCAATTAATTTCTTGTATAGATATGGACAAAACAAATCTTTAGTTGATGCAATAAAATAATTTATTTGAAGCCAAACATTTGGTTATTGTAAACAACTTTATCAGATGTCAATTATCATAGAAATGAGTAAAATTTACAAATACTTTGTTTTAACTAAATTATTATTTTATTGTATCAACTAAGGATTTGTTTGTCCATATCTAAACAAGAAACTAATTAAATTAATTCAACTAAATGGGTTTCTTGGATGAGCGGTCACCAGCTGTTAAGCAAATATTTGTTAATTCAAACAAATAACATGTTTTTAATTACAAGATTTTGTTTGTTAATCTAAATATATAAATATTTGAAATAAATAATCATTATGAAATTAAATGCATTTAATCAAGTTAATAAATTTTTTTTCTCTCTTAGTGTACACATTAATTATAAGATGTAAAAGTTCTTTAAAAAGTTCGAGCGATGAAGATATATTATTTTTCTATATTTAGTTGCAATAAACGAAGTCAGCGTCCTTTCTCGAAAGGAATGTTCGGGCGTAGCAGGTGAAGAATCAACATGAATGAAATTACTGTTCGCCAGTTATACTTTCGGAAGGAAGAACGAAGAAGATACGATATGACTCCGTCGTTTTCGAAGAACGATATCGAATGTTAAGAGGCACGTAGTGGGAAAATACACTTTCTCCGTGAGCGTTGGTCGACCCACATTCTGGAATCGTTCGCCATGTTCATCGATGCTGATGTCCGTTTCGATGAACGCGATGGCGTGCTCTAATGCACGTATCTCAAAGGAATCAAGGTCACTCTCACGATTCTCCGCGCTAGAATCCGACAGATGCTTTTAGATCGTAGAACGGAAAATAACTAATTCTCATCTCATATTTTTTATTACGTTTTCAAGTTACTGTATGCACTGTCGTGTCGTGTAATCACATGTTATTGCGCGACGTCAATTTAATTTAATTGAGAAATTCATAAATCATTTTTCCTCTATTACTGCAGAAGGAGGCTAGTGAACTTAAAGTAATTATTTTGGAGAAACCTTTCATGATTAAGAAATATCTTGATTTAATTATTCGACGTTTTCTCAATGCCTAAGCGCGGCATGGTTAACCATAAACGGTTATGAACAACTGAGAGAAAGAGCGAATGCCAAATATACCATACATGGCGTATGGTAAAACGTGGTTACACGCAATGGTGCGCACAATATCCCCCTACATAAGTTAATGTATATATGGGAGTTTCTATTTGTTTAGAAGTACGTCATTATGACACATACACCAATTTTGTTACGCATTGATACGCATATCGGCCTCCAAAATACCAGGAAAATACAAAACACAATACAAAATACGTTTACTTCTGATACACAGATTGTTTGAGTAATAGGTCGAAGAAGTTATCGCCTTGAAAGAGTATGATATACACTTCGTCCAAATTGCGGACAATTACGTCTACGTGCGAAACTGCTCGCGCGTGTTCTGGAACACATTACATCCACGTATTTGATTATGTGAATGTTGAGATGCTATTAAGTATTGATTGCGTATTACATGGATGATACTTGGGAAGCGTATTCAACACCTTGTCTAATGAGTTCTCACGTACCTTCGCATAATATCACATTCAGTCACATCGAAGATTTTCATTAGTTTCAGTTCTTGATTTTTGCTTCCCTCTTCTTCAATTCTAAACAAGAGGGAAAATGGATAAATTTAGGAAAACAAGATTATTACGTTGAAGTCAAAAACAAGTTGAACTGAATGTACCTTTTTACATCAAAGAACATGTTCTATTATGCGGGGTCTACAATAGAAGTTATAGTGGTCATAGGGTCTTAAGTCGTAGAAAATTGACCAATCAGTCGATTATTCTTCTCTCATATTGGACAGTGATTGATTAATTTTCTATGACTTAAGGCATTACGACCGCTATGACTATTGTAGATCCCGCGTTAGTGGTCGATTTATCTCCAGATACACCTTGTATATTCAAATGCATTCAAGATATTAGTTGTATTTAAATTTTTATTATCCACGGAAAAGATAATTCACAAGCAGGAAAAGATGCTGTTACGTCATTTTATACCTTAGATAATAATGGATTTTTAGGAAAACAAGATTACGAAACTCAAAAGTAAATTGAATTGTACAAAAGAAAAAAATGTACAAAAGAAGGTACTTCATCAGGGTCTTGTCGATTTGTCTCTAGATTATATCATAAATTCAGATGTATTCAAGATAATTATTACTTGCATTTAAATTTTTGTCAAACCCGCGAACATAATTTTCGAGAAAGACAAGATGCTAATACGTTCCTGTATAATACTTTACATCTATATCATAAATACTTAATCTAAAAAAAACGAATTTGGCATGTAAAATACTCCATTTAAAATCTTAATAAAAATATACTCATTCGATGCGTTTCTACTCAAAACGAAAGAATCTGGCAGAAAAGTACAGTGGTCAGCCTTATGAATTAAGTTATTAAAGTTGGAGACTTTTAAAGACTAAGATATCTGTTATCCCGACTCAATTTAGCGCTATGTATATGTTCTGCTTTAATTATACAAATTTATACAAACTGCTCTAAAGTTTCTAATTTAACGCTTAATAATATGAATTCACGAAGCCGCGTTTTTTTTGCGAGTCTTTCGTTTTAAATGAAAATATCGAATAAATATATTTTTATTAAGATTTTAGGTGGGATGAGGTATTCTAAATAATTATCAATTATTGAATTTTTAGGGAAATAAGATCGCGCTGAAGCTAAAAAAAAAGTATATAAATAAAAAGTATAAAAATAAAGTATAAAACAGAATGTCTTGTCAATTTCTTTCTTTCTTATATATTCAACTGCATTTCAGATAATTACTATTTGCATATAAATTTTTATTAAACCAACAATGAAATAGTTCTCAAACAGGATGCTAATACATCCCTGCAAACAAATACTTAAACAACCTTGAAAATTTCTATGAACGTAATAAGACGAAGACAGTAAATAACGTGAAACCAACGACCGTACATACGATGGCGTTGTCCAAGCAGATATTTTAAATAATCAAGGTCAATACGCATTCCTTTAGAACTTTCCACGGACGTTTTACCATGCTAAACAATCGTCATCCACTTTTCCCTCTCGCAATAGGTTCGACTAACAGACACGTAGCCGCGGATGAATGGAACATACAAAAAAAATAGAAAAGCGTATCGAACTTATTAGCGTATCAATTGCTATATATACTGTACAATTGTGATGAAACATTTGAAAACGGGAATCCCAGCATTCCCCAGCTTAAGATTATCTCAAGACTATTTTTGTCGTGTCTCTCGATAACATTAATATATAATCAACGCACGCACGCAGACGTGCTACATCACGACGTAGATCATCAAGATCACATCAAATTAAAAAAGTCGGCTCGTTTTTTATTCTGAATTAAATTTTCTAAATTCAACAGGCAAATTAAAAAAGAGAGAAGATATTTAGAACATTAGTTTTACGTATTTCAAAGAGAAACTTTATCTCGCAATACAGAGATTACTTACACTACTAATTCCAAATTGCCTACGCTACATACAACATTTTACTTAATATTATTTAATTTCTCTCCAGAAAAATGTTCTTGCGTGCATACGTATTTGTGTTATTTTTCTAATTATATTTCTTTCTTTTGACTGAAGTACAATAAAATATATATAAAACTTATGTACGAGTTGTATATTCTCATTAGAGACTTTATTGTAAATTGTATTTTTAATATTGAGAATCTTGTTTCTTTTTGAATAAATTAAAATATCATTATTCTTGATCGTTAACTCTTTCGCTTTCCGAACAAGTTTTCAATAATCGAATACGAAATCATTAACATCAAAAAAGATATATATATCTGGCATCATAGCCTGTAAAAAAATTTACTGCTTCAAGATAATATTAACACTAGACCTTTCGAATGAATTCTATGCAACTTTAATTGTAAATTTCTATGATCATTGGCATATACATCGAATACTATACATCGAATTCGATATGGGAATGCATATATCAGTGGGAAGTTACCAAACAGGTACGAAGAAAGTTTCTTGTAAATCAAAGAGGGGAGTGAAATAAATGGCGAGCGTTTGAGAGGAATCCGATGAGAGTTTCGAGGAGGGTCTTTCTCCTCCTTGGTTCCTTCTCGTGTGAAATTAGCTACGCGTGGCTGAGAGATTTTATTAACATTTCTCTACAGTATAATGTCCGAGTTCCTATCACTCTCGATCTCAAAGCGCTTGCTTGGCGAACGAAACGAAAGATTTCACTAATCTTCGTTAAAGATAATCTTCTCTGTGCGCTGCGCTGTATCATGGAATATAATTGAGAAAAGAAAAAAACCTAGAATTATTAAAAATTAAAATTTTTATGCCTTAGATATGTTATAGATATGTTTATATGAATAATACAAATTGCGATATAAAATACAGTATTATTAATATATTTTACTGCTGCGCAATATTTCTAATTATAAATGTACAGTTATAATTTTTTTATTATTATTTATTAGAATTATTAATAGAAATGTTAATACTTAATTTTTCTCTATAATATTTTTTCTTTATAATTTTTTATTTAATATTATTATTATTATTGAGACATACAATAACACTCGTTTAATTGTTTAATATCATTTCTATCTAGATTTTCAGGAATTTATTTTTTGAAAATACAGTTTTTATATATATATATATATATATATACAAAATTGATTCAAGATTTTTCGTCATTCCTTCGTTCGTGCTCGAAATAATAGCGCAATTTATGTTGAGCTCGTAGATCGTGCAACAGATTACGATGTACTTTATGTAACCTTTAAAAGCTAGAACATGTTTTGTGATCTAAATTATTTAACACTACGCGTCTGCTCGTCATTACGAGGATTAATTCAATTAGTTACTTTCACTCGATCGTACGGCTGCATCACTAATTGCTCCGGATTATTAATTTAGAAAAGTGACAATTTTGCAATGATTTGGCACGATTTAAAAAAAGACAATAGGAATCTAAATTCCTCTAGATCTATCTTAAGAAGAGCAATTGTAAGAAATACTTTCTGGTAAAAATAAGAATTGTTTAATATGCATTTATACAAATTATACAAATTGTACAACTTACTACAAATTTATGAGTAGTCATTATTTAGCGGAGAAACAACCTCATAAATATAATATTTGAAATGTAGATTCTCATAACACGCTGTTTTTGTAATAATAAACCTGAGAAATATGAATGACGAAGTCATTCAACTCTGACAGAGATAAACATCTAAAGCGACATTGCAATGACTCAAGACTATCGTATTTCATTAAAACAATAATTGATTGATTTAAATAAGAGGGAGGAAGAGAAAAAGAGAAAGAGAGAGAGAGAGAGAGACAGAGAGAGAAAAATTATCAGTTTTTAAAATTTCAATTTACAAATCCAAGCAAACTTGACTTATATTACATAATCACACTGTCACGTCTCGATAGTCCTTGACCGTCTCGAGTTGTAATAGTTTCATTAATCTGTTCTATTATGAAGTCACAGTTACGAATGTTTATTCATTCCAATATACTAATTATATATAAAAGTTGGCAATACTTGATAATTTGAATAAATTAAAGACACTACGTATACGATTGAATAGGAAAGTCGATTGGTCGACACTCTGGATAATCGGACAGTCACCCGCATTTCTAACGATAAATCATTTGTAATTGTCAGAGAAAGCTGATTCCTGTATCAAAGTTGAGCACGAATTATCCTCACGCTGAAAATGTTCTTTATTTTCGAGAAAAAATTAGTTCTTCTCGTTGCGTCAAAATATTTGGTTCCGGTTAGCGTCGTAAAATTTGTTTCTGCTTTTGTGAATTCGAATCAGGACTGCGCGAAATGGAGAAGACGTCCAACTGGTAACACAGTTAAAAACAAGTATGTAGTACGTAATCACTCAACTTTTACCGACTCGCATTTGGATATCGAGGGCATGCCGTTCTCGTCACGGAGAAACTGACCGCTTCATCGTCGAAGGAAGGGTCGATTATTTATCTTGCGCAGTTATCAGGTTCTTCGCGATATTTATCTTTATTAATCCTTATGATGTCGAAATTATGCAAATCAGATCTCAAACAGCGCGATACTAATATCCGTTACCAATGTAAATTAACTTTAATCTTGGTTCAACTTACTCTTCGTCTTTTCCTAATTCTAAAGAAGAATTCTTAGAGAAAGACGAAGAGCAAGTTGAACCGAGATTTTAACGTTAATCTACGTTGATGGAAATAGAAATAAGTCTCTTATAAATTAAATTTTATATAAATTAAACGTTAAACTAATCTTTTATAATGTATGTGCATTCGTTTAAAATAATCTTCCCTAAAGGATACAATGACAATTGAAATGTGTTAGAAAGATGTATACAAGGTGAAGAACAAGTTGGAACTGCAATTAAGATGTATATAAGATAAAATTATATATAAAAAATTACTTTAAAACAAAATACTTCACAATATTAAATCTCATAGAATCGTACATGTGAAAACACAACCAATAGGAAATAAGTGCCTTTAATGGTTTAACTGGATTTTAAATTGTTTGTATAATTCTATGTAAATTTATATACAAAATTATATATTATAATTTATATACTAGAGAAGAAGGTAGTATTATGATCAGAATGGCCCCTCTTAACATTTCTGCTATTAAGTGGCAAATTTTGGAATGATTACTTATGAAATTATTTACTCAGGAGCTTTACATCATGACGCTAATATGCCAATAATGCCAATACACAATAATCACCATTTATAGCGAATTTTTATTCTCAAGCATTTTGAAATTTTTTAAGGTATATTTCAGCATAATTACACATATCTCATCATTCTTCTTGACTATATTATCATATATATGTTTGAATGTGTTCTTTATTATTTAACATTTTATTTCGCTGTATAAACATTTCAAGTTATGCAAAGTTAAACAATAATATGGCATTTTGTTAATGTATCCTCTTATGCTGATTGCTGACTTATTGAGGTTCTTTATCGAGATTTTCATAACAAAATAATTATTCCATAAATCGATTGTAGATCTACTGTTAATCTATATAGTTTATATTATATGTATTATATGTAGTTTATATTATATCTAGATTTCTACTGAACAACTTATATGCGATAGAAATTATATGAACATATGTATATTTGCATAATTTGAATATACAATATTTGATTTTTTATGTAATTTTGTAATAAAATATTAGTTTTTAAACAAATCAATTTTTTATATCTGTTTTTGTGGAAAGCCATATTATCATGCCTGTTTTTTCTTTGATCCATTATGTAGTGTCGCTATTTTTATAAATAACGTTCTTAGTAATAAATATTTCTATTAACTTTGAGTTCAGAATCGATTGAACAACTTTTGACAAATGTAATTGTTAAATTTAAAATTTAAATATTAATTATTAATTGAATTATTGTACAAAATGTAAGTGAGAAATGTAAGTGCCTTACATTTCATAACTATCTTCTCCTCTATGATAAAAAATAGTGTGAATTCATATACTACTATAAAAAATAATTTGCATTTTACGGCAGAATCTATCAGGATAAAATAAGAAATATTTTGCAAATTATTCATTTTTCTCTTGATCTTTTAATATTATTTATTTTTATTTATTTTAATATTTATCATTTTAATTACTTTTATGTGTAAAATAACTAGGAAAAATAAAAAATATAATAATAAATTTATATAAACGAGATATATACATGCATTATTATCCTTTGAAAAATTACTAATAGGATCTCGTTGAATAAAGATGTTTTAAAAATGTATTGCATATATTTTATTCTCAAACTTTATTTCTCAAACTTGCAAAACTTTTATTTGAAAAATGTTTTTTAAAAAATAATTTATTTTTTATATATTTAACAATCTCGACACGTTTTTTTCTTTAATATTTTCTTTATATATTCTTTCTTTATATAATATTTTCTTTATATATTTTATAATTTATTAATTAAAATATTTAAAAATATTAAAATCACACTATAGCATTTTCTTAACAAAAAATCTTCATTGTTTCGCACCTTTGTTAAAATCAATAATATATTAATAAAAGAGATTAGTATGGCAGTGTCGACGACCCGTCATGCCTTATTCTTCTCTCCTCAAGGATCTTTGTCGATACATCTGCGCGATACCGCAAGCCTTGGAATTGCTGCACGATTCGACTACAGAATGAGGCAACGTCGATGATCGTTATGTGCGTTGCGATGTCTCTTTTAACGTCCTCGGAACAGTTTTAGCAGGCTTGTACGACGTTCGTTTGCGAATAGCATTTACAGAAAAAAAAAACGCGGAAACACCTTGTACAAATCAAGGAAAAGATAAACCGATTCCGGTTACTTTTTCTTTTTTTTCTCTTAGCGAAAGTATCAGTCTGCAAGTTCGATTTCGCCAACCTTAAATTGTCGAGAAAATCCTATAGGATTCTTTCCTCGATACAGGCACAAAAAAAAATAATCATGATTAAATTAACTCAATTAACAAAGTATGTTATTGGTTAAGCTTTGGTAAAAAACACAAAATTTCTGACAACTATAACGCAAATATATATTTTGGTATGCAATTAGAATTTGAGTATATTAGTTAGAATTAATGCATATATATCTAATCTGATATACAGATCTGAAAATAATAAATAATGAAAATAATAAATTCTGTTGGACTATCAAAAATGATCATAGGAATTCTAAGTACGATAAGCAATGTTGCAAAAAAAAACTTAATATTCTAGCAAATAGTTTACATAATTATTTTGATGGTTTAATAGAATTATTTCTAGATCTGTATCTAGCTTTTAAATTTTTAGATATTTCAACAAAACGTGCTATCCTCAATGAATTCCGAATTTTGTATTCAAATTAGAAATTGTATATTGAAAAAAAAAATCTTAATTTCAAAGAAATATTTCTTTGCTCGTATTCAAAAAAATTATTTCTTTGAAAGAAATTTTCATTGATCTAAAGAAATAATTTTTTTTAATACAAGCAAAGAAAAATTTCTTTGAAATCTTCCTAGATATTTTTTAGTGTAAGAATTATTTCTAAATCGTCTCAATCTATTTTTTTTAAATATACTGCTAGTTTTGATGAATCTATTATAATATTCGGGAAAACATAAACCTTGGGAAGAATTGTATTTGAATAAAATTTAAACACATATTATCCTGTGCCACAACAGAGAAAGTTCTCTACATCTATCGCGTGTATTTGGAAAGCATATATTTATCCGCGTTTTTGGAAGACACAAAGATATTGAACAACTTCCTGTTATGAAATACAACGTTTTTGTATTTATTTGTAGAACTGTTCAAATAATTTTTTCTCACGATAATGACAATGAAAAAAGAGAGAATAAAGAATTGTTCTTTTTGTCCTAATTAGTTTAAAGTTCAAAACCGTTAATAAATGTCACATTGAAAATATATTTCTATCGCGA
>Ga0157363_1006755_pt1 | contig 10835 bp, 4 predicted proteins | sample AttsexASBM1_FD_111477 | JGI IMG/M metagenome (GOLD analysis project Ga0157363, IMG submission 111477) | Fungus gardens microbial communities from leaf cutter ant in Ribeirão Preto, State of São Paulo, Brazil - Atta sexdens ASBM1 | ecosystem: Host-associated > Fungi > Mycelium > Unclassified ...
AAATTGCTTTAAAAAAAAAACATGAGAGTAACGGTTTTTCTGAGGTATCTAAAAATTTAATTAGATACAAACCTGCAAATAATTTGGTGAACCATCAAAATATTTATATAGAACGTTTAAGTGTTAATGATTAATGCTACCAAAAATTTAACATTCTAGCAACCAATTGAAGCGTTTCTATATAATTATATTTATATTTATATTTATATATATATAGCTAAATTTTTAAATACTGCAGCAAACTTCTTTCTGTACAGATATTATAATTTTCTATTATATAAAATTTTATAGAAAATCTATTTTACAGAAAATAGATAAATTGAATTAAAAACATTCTGCAGATAATTTTAAATATTACGACCATTTGCAGAGATTTAATTCTTTTATTTAATAATAATCTTGTTGATTAATTTATATCAATTAATTTATATTAGTAAATATTGTCACTTTTATATCTGGCTTCTTCACTTTTTATTATCGCGTGTAAGTACAGAAAATCGGAGCGTGTGCCACGGCAATCGTGTTGCGATTGTGCTTCATTCTTCGCACGAGCATGTCGCGATTGAGACACGAGAGCGTGGGTGCATTGCGAATAAACGGTCGGGAAGGGGCCTCTCGATGATCGAAGTGAAAGTCGTGGATCGACGGGACTCAGCTTGGCACGGAACGATGCGTCAGTCTTGTAATGATCTTCGCAGCAAGCGTTTCGCGTTGAGTTCTGATCTCCAGTTATTGATCGAGCTTTTTTACCGATGATGCAACATTTTTGCGAGAAAATGTGCGGAACGGTGCGATGTGTGACGTGCTTGTGATACTTTTGAATCAAAACGCGCCCCGACTGGATTAGACGGTTTAACTGAAAGGTGCGATGTTGAATCGATATTGTTTGAATTCTTATTAATATCTCAAATTATTTTTTTTAACAAAAATATTAAAAGATTTACTAAATTGTAAACTAGATTATCTATTAAATGAGAGGAATAAAAATAAAAAGTATTAAGTGAGAAAAATAAAAATTTAAAAAGATATGAAAGAACAGTTTTGCTAAAATATATACAAATTTAGCTAACTGTCTAAAATAATTTTATTAGATTATCAAAATAAATTATATAGAACATTAAAGCATGATGAGCATTGCTGCAAATAATTTTGATATTTTATCAATCAGCTTCAGCGTCGTATATTATTTTAATAATTCTTTTTAAATAATTTTAACAAAATTATTTTTAGATCTAACTAAATTTTTAGATATTTTAAAATAGTTTTCTTTATGCAAAAATTTTAATATTTGATTTGCCTTTCAAAATACACAAAATCATAAATTATAAAATGAAAAAAATTATGCGCAATTAAATTTTTGTTAAGAAGAAATTGATTCTAAAATTTTATTTCTATTAATCTGCACAAAATACATATTTTGTGAAGGATTTATTGTATTCTAATGTCAATATGTCCAAAAGGCGTTACGCTCTTCTTTTCTTTATGAAAAATTATTTCACTTTTCTTATAAACTGAAAACATATATGTATGATTTATTCGATGCTATATAAAACGATCGATTGCACGAACGTGTACTACTTGGCGCTTCATACATCTTTCATGTAGGACGCCTTATATTACACGTATGTATGTAGCCCCGTCATTATTAATTACTACAACATGTAATAATAGCTCTGCGGTAACATTACAACTGTTAGTAGTTGAACATACATCGTCACAACATTTTTTACTCAAAATTACGTCTTTGATTATTTAATCATTTTCGACACGTTTTATCTATATATGCATGTTTATATAACTATTTGTAGGAATTTCCTTTATATATTATAACAATTTAAATAACATTTACAAAACAATACGTAAATCAAAGAATTAGAATATTTTTGTGAAATTATAATTTTAATATTACAATTAAATAGAGATTCCAAAATTAAGGAGACAGGATATTAAATGTTTCTTTTAAAAAATTTTGCAGAATACAACAGCATTGAATTTTTGTAAAACAATATTTTATCAGACGGTTAAAGAAATTGAAGAAGAGGATGAAATCGGGGATTCTGGCGATCGAGGTTTCCACAAATTATAGATCGAGGAGATCGCCGCCGATGGCGAAGAAGATAGGAATAACAGTTATCCTGCATTCTCCGGTCATTAATTTCTCGCGTCGGACGGCCGTACGTCGTTATGAATTTATAACGATGCTGTCGATCGCGGCAGTGCAACGAAAATTCGTAGTTGCCAGTAGTAGCGGACGGAGTGGTACGACCGGTCGCGCCGGCAAGTAGTCATTCTCCGTTGTTGTCAGGCGATTTAATTGATCATGCAAAAAGCTGATCGTGAAGCATCGATGTCTTTTTTGAAAATCGATTGGAGTCTTGACGATAAATGCCGCAATTGATTTCCTAAGTGAAGCTGCGTAAATGCTTTATTCAGAGACATTGTTCGAGTTAGCAGGCAAATTGAAGAATTCTCTTGAAGTCAATAAAGTATAATGAATCATCCTTGATAATGAAAACTAATATAATGTTGTTATAATGTCTTCTTTCTTGATAATGGAACTAATTTCATTGAAAATGTTAATCTAACACACATAAAACACACACGACTGCGTAAAAAGATAATGAAGAGTGTTAATCTCGATAAAGTGAATCGAGTTACGTTTGTAAAAATCGTTCCAGAGATATTATTCCCCCGTGAAAGGCTTAACCTCGGGCTCTCGTGTGTACGCGATAACGGAAATATTACTCGACCTCGCTTGCATTTAGTCGTTCGTGCGAATCTATCGAAGATATACAGAAAAATTATTATTCAGGTCTTTGAGCGATTTAGCTGGTTAAAGTAGAACAAAATATTGATGAAATAGCGTTTATAAAATTAAAATATTTTATTTTTAGAATTATGCTTTAATAATTATGCTTTAATAATTGATAGAGTTATATAGAGATGAAAGTATTGAAGAGAAATATTGAAGAGAAATGTTGCAATATTAAAATATTGATCTCAAATAAAAAGGTGGACTTTCTTATTATTATTTAGGAACTTTTAAAAATGTTTGAAAGGGAACTTATTTTTTATCTCTCTTTACCTCTTTCTTTTTCTCTTCTTCTATTAAATAATATTAAATTCAAATAATTAAATAAGAAATAAAAAATAGCTTAGCTGAATTAAGGATCAGATATAGTTCCTGCAAAAAGTTATTAGAATTGGAAACTTTATTTTTCGTATAAAAATGAATGTTGTATACATATTCAGAAAGATCAATATGTTTAACAATACAATTTTATCGTTAAAAATACTTTCATTTAATTTTAATTATTTTTTTAAAATATCTACTATGTCTACATATTGAATTAATTTTTGAATGAATTTTCTAAATTCAAATCACTAAACTTTCAAATGCAATACAGAAGAATCTGTAATTTTTTCATTTTGTTAAAAAATACATGTAATACATTCTTTATAGATACATTGAGTCTTTCTTATTCGAATGAAATTTCTCAAATTTCTTGACATAAATTTCAATTTTTATTAAATAAATATTTTAATATTTAAGTAACTATTTGTAGCAGAATTGTAGAAAAGTAATTCTGTATTTTTCTAGATTTTTTGAAAATCTAAAACAGCAAAAAAAAAAATTAGACTGGACAAAAAGGATTCAATGTGCCTACAAAGGATTAAGAGAAATTGCTTTCGGCGCGAGATCTGAAATTGCTGTTTGTTCTGCAGAATCGAAAATTCAGATTTCGACGTCACAAACGCGTTTTCCGGTCAATACGCTCGTAGGATGCGCATTGCGGTAAATATTGATGTACGCGGCGCGTCGCGTTCGATTCGCTCGTAAAGAACGCGAATCGATACGTCCTCGTTTTCCACGTCCTGCCGGCTGTTCGGCTCGCTTCGGTCTACCATGCGTGAAGACACCTTACGGTACATCGTAACCGTCGCTGCGTTATGGACACCATGCTTAGTCTCGTGGGCATGCGGGAGGTTGTTGTACCGAAACTCTCCCGACGCATCGTTCCCAGAATAATCTCTCTTATACATATATTCTCTTCTGCCTTTACTATCTTTGCTGAAAAAAAAAATAAGAAAACTTGGCAAAGCAAATTTAAAAAGAAAGCGGTTTAAAAGGAGCCATAATTTATTTCTCTAATTTATTTAATTATTTGAATTTGATATTATTTAATAGAAGAGAGAAAGAAAGAGATAAAGAAAGAGAGATAAAAAATAAGTTCCCTTTCAAACTTTTTTTAGTAGTATCCTAAATAATAATAAGAAATATTATTTTAGATCAATATTTTAATATTGCAACATTTCTCTTCAATATTTACTTTCATCTTTATATGACTCTATCAATTATTAAAGCATAATTCTACAAATAAAATATTTTAATTTTTTAAACTATTTCATCAATATTTTGCTCTACTTTAATCAGCTAAATCGCTCAAAGACCCGAATAATAACTTTTCTAATGTATCTTCGATAAATTCGCACGAACGACTAAACGTATTCAAGTCATACCAATTATAATAAATTTTTTATTAGTTAATTTACTTTACTGACATAAAGATTAACGTTTTCTTTGGTTTCTTCGTCATTTCTATATGAAATTAAAAATATAATTTTATATAACGAATGAGAGTGAGACAGCAATAAATTAATAATTAGAATAAAAGACCATGTCAATTTTAACAACTTGGGATGTACATACATCAATAAGTAAAATTTGAAACGAAAATAACTAATTCGTCGGTTAAGAAACACAGAATTAACAAGCAATTTAATATTATTGCTGCAAATAAGCATCTTAGAAAGTTGTTAATGCAATTAGCAATTAATGTTAGCATCAACTCATTAACTTTCTAAGATGCTTATTTGCAGCAATAATATTAAATTGCTCAGTTTAATTTGCAACGTTACTACTTCAATTTCGATTCAGGATTGTATTTCAAGACCGACAATCGACACGTAATTATCTTAAACTGGAAATTGTATAAATTTAGAAAAAATTATTATCAGGCGCATAAAACCGCCTTGATTGAATATGGCGTTTTTCATTCAAAAAAAAGTGTGTTAAATTTTTATATACTTTAACAAATTGTGATTCTTTCTGATTTGTGGCTCAAAGCTACTTGCAGCTGTTAATTTTTGTTACTGCTATTTCCTCGACTGGTTTATCTATGAAAGACTGTTTTATGAAAGTCATAGATTAGGACAGCACGTAGTGTTTCTGCATGCAGCTACAAAGTTACAGGAGTTGCGCTCGAATCCTTGAATCGTGTTTACTAGGCGTTGGATCCGCCGTAGTGGCTGAACGTAACGCTCGAATATACATCATTAGATAACAGAGCCAACGCGAAGGGAACGTGAAAGGTCTCTGGTTCACGGCGTGGCGACCGGTATCTTGCCGTATCGTTTCGTCGCGGCGAGTCGGTTCTGGTTGCTAAGCAGCGACGGCGGCTGCTACCCAGGTGAAGCGAAAGAGAGAGAGAGGACCGTATTCCTTGTATCCTTGTTACCCAACCATCTCGATCGTATACGACGATTACAGTGGCGGAGAATACGCGTTATGAAGGGCGCACGCATCTCATTGCTTGCGGCACCTTTTTATGATTCTTTCAACAATCAATTCGAACCAATTGGTTCTTTAGCGTTCTTTTATAGATCGAGAAGCGCAGAGGAGTGCAATACTTCATAAGTTTTTTTCATTTAAAATATTTAATTAAAATTCATTTAACTAAATATATATTTAATAATTAAATAATATACAGAAAAAAAATGGTTTCGTTGAAATATCTAAAAATTTAGCTATTATTATAAGACATAAATTCAAAAATAATTTTGTTTGGACCATTAAAAAAATATAGAACGTTCAAAAATTGATTAGATTATTTTTTATAACATTATTGTTAAACACTCTTAAGCATTTTACATAATTATTATATTTTGATGATTCAACAAAATTCACAGATTTGTATCCAATTAATTTTTAAATGCTTTAGCAAAACCGTTTCTTTAATACAAATTTGAAATTAAATGAAAATGTACACTGTATTTTTCCATCGTTAACGTGATAATGTCGAATAAGAAGCATTTTGTAGTTTGTACGTTATCGAACGAAGTAACTGATAAGAGCAATTAAGCGAACATCGCATAAATATTCAGGAAAATGCCATGAAAAGTGCACGACATATCCACGTGTATAATTTTCCAAGATATAGAGAGCAGAGTCCGCGAATGACTCATGCAATATGAAAAATTATGATTGTGACATTGATCTTATTTATGGTACTCTGGACATATACATCAAGGGAGAGGCACCACATCACGGATGAATCACAACTAATGATAGTGAATCAAATTTATCTGCAATCAAATGCATTAAGTTCTCTCAAAGTTTTTTATCTGATTTAGTGGCCAGAATCGACAGCCAGAAGTTCAACATTTTGATAACATCTAACGAAAAGATTATTAGCCTTGGCCAAAAATATTAGATACACCTTATTAACCATTATTTAAACTTTAAAGTTTTAAAAATTGATTTATGTCAATCGATTTATGTACTTTCTGTAAATCATTATTTGTTTCAAGAACTTTTTAAATTTGTGTATAACAGTGCAGGTAAAATAATTTCAGATAGATGAAAAAAATATAGGTTTCTAATATTTCTAATCAAGGCTTTCTTGATACTTTGAGATTCCGATAACACATTTAGAATAATTCTAGTATATACGCCACATCTATCAAAAATTTAATTTATTAAGTATTATTTAGTTACTATATTATAGTATATTTATAGTAAACTATATTTATAGTAAACGAACTATTAAAAACTTTGTACTGTCTACTATTATGAAAAAAATATTAGAAATCCAAAATATTTATTTTTCATTAAAAAATAAACTTTGAAATCCTTGCATTTTTGTCACGAGAATAGGATATGTCTATTCATAGGGAAAGACAAATCGATTCAACTCACAATAATTTCATTTTAATATTAACAGTAAGAAGCTGAAATCATAACACAATACTAATATAACATAAAGATATATAACAGAGTAATTGCAAAAAAATTATCCTCACTCCTTCTATTTTTTCTGACTTCTGCAGCGTAAATTCCAATATAGCGTATTTGCCGGAGTTACCCTATATATTACGTCTACATTCATAGCACGTTGTTTCATCAGACTTTCATAGACTGTAGAGATTAAATCTCCTGCCGCCGTTCGATATTTCATCTCGGCTGTTCCATAAAGTTGGAGAGTTTTCGATAGTTCGACCTGTTTACGACTCGTAGGTCACAGGTCGCGGCTGACTGACTCACAATGCGCGATCCCTGTCGCTGTAGATATCCGGATGGCCTTTTTTTTCCTCGTAAACGAGTTCCCTGTCTAACTGGAAAACGCAACATGCGCCGTCGCATTGATCCATACTTTGCGATGGAAAACTAGAGAACGGTCGATCGACCAGCCGGAGATAAATCACTGCCAGGCACCAACTGTCTCGTATGTATACGTGTATTGTGAAATAATATTTAAAGTATGCAAGCTGCATACATGCGTCGGTGTTCGCGCAAACAGCGACTTTAAATCAGCGCATCGATTAGAATACAGTTCATATGATAAAAGCGATCAGACTTTTGCACGCCCACATCGTGGGCTCAACTCGCGCGTTTTGATCCGTCTCAGTTTTGAAGATTTTATCGCGAGATAAGAAAAGTCGCAGCTATTTATGATTTGATTTCATTGGTATTTCGAAATGGCTAATTTTTATTTTTAATTAACTATTGTAATTAAAAATAAATGTTCGAATGTAAATAAGTAAAGAAATAAAAATATTGTTTTTTGTACTTTTTTAAATTTCTGTTATTATACATATTGAAATATATATATATGGAAAATAAAAAATATAAAAAGAAAAAAAAATATAAAAAAAGAAATTCTAGATTTTTTAGGATAATTTAGGATATAATAAAAATTTTTGTTATATATATATATCATAGATAAATTTTTATCATATCTTAAGTGATCAAGATTAGAATTTCTTCTTCTATCTTCCCTATATTTTTTTAAATGTTCTATGTATACATTTTAAGTACGGAAAAATGTTGATCTGGAATAAACCCTTGATAACATCACAGATTCATGGCACTTAAGATGTAGTGGCAGCGCAAGGATACGATCATCTCAGTCGAATACTCAGTACTATACTCGAGTTGTTATAAATAAAATCAAAAAGACTCCTCGTGGAAGGCATGGTAAAGAAGGAAAACGTGGGCGGTATCAATCGCAGGGATCGGCCGCCACGAAGAGAACGAGCCGAACAAAACTCTCGATCGCGTGAACTTTATTATTTCGAGAGGCGATATTTCTTCATCCGCTTCGTAGACGCACTATCACAATGATGTTGTGAAATTTTGACACTGCAATTCTTTCTGCAATATATTTTCCGATTTACTCAATCGATTTCACTTAATTTCATGTAATTTGCTAATCGTAAAGAAATACAGACATATAACAGTCTGGTTACGAGCGAATTTGTCAAAATCTTATAAGAGACGAAAGTAAATCTAATTTCTTCCTTTATATATATATATACTATCTCACTCTAACTAATGCTATCTCATTCTATAATTTTAATTAAAGTTATATATTGAAACAGTATAAAAGTTAAAATAAATGCATTATTATATCTTAATTCAAGTTACACAGTGAAACAGTTAAGTTAGAGTAAGATAGTATATAATTATATACATAGGGAGAAATTATATGTGGCTAGCTTGATAAGTCAGCGATTTTTTTAAAAGGTAGCTATTTTGAAAAATATGTTGAATTTTGGTAAAAACAGATTAAAAAGAGTCACTGACTTATCAAGCTACTTTCTTATATATCTTTCTTTCTCGTAGGATTCAAAAAATCTGATAAAGTCTCTAGCTAATTATACATTCTTCGGATTTTTTTTCAGAAAAAGCAATCGTAAGGAAGGACAGCTGATTCTTGCCGTCCACACGACCGAAATCGACATGGCGAGGCAACAGACGGTGGATCGAAATATCCCTCACCTGCGGGACATTTTTGGCTTCGGCAGCAAATGGGACAACGCTCGTGGACAAGCTGAGGAGAAGGCACCCGGCCACGATAGCGCCGTGTCGGTAGGCTCCACATCCGGGGAGGAGGAGAGTCCGAAGAACAGCAAGAAGAAGAAGTCGCGTCGCCGTGACAACAGCAAGACGTTGACGGAGAGCGACGTGAAACACCTGGAACGGCATCTCTCTATGAAGAAGACCATACGCAAAAAAATCATGCGTGACCTGCAGCAGGCCTTCGTCGAGGATCCGAACGAGTTTCGTGTGGACGACATACCGCCAGAGCAACTCAAGGCAGAGATCAATATCCAGAGCCTGAGCTTCGGCACGCCGTCCCAGAAGCAGGGACGCACGCGTGGCAATGCTGAAAGCACGTTCCTCGACATGCTGCGTGGTGGTGGTAAGAGATCGTCTGTTATTTTATTAAAGTTCATTCTTTAACACCTTTTTATTCCTTTTGACGATCATGTTTTTAATGATATTAATATTTTGACTATGAAAAATCAATTCTCTAATAATTGTATCAAGATAACAGTCTCCAAGGCATAATAAGATAGAAGATAATTTATTTTAACTCTAATCGGTATTCGCTTCAAAATTTCTTTAACTTTTAGATTTAGTACACTTTAAATTAATTTATTTTTGCTTAAAGCTAATGAAATTGAACGATTTCTTATTTTGAAAGTTGAAATTCAAGTAATAAGATTATAACTTAAAATTATCTAAGATTGTGAAAAATTATAAACAGTTTTTTCAACATAGTTGAAGAAAATGTTCGGGTCCATTGAAACTCGTAAATATCAATTAATTTAATATATTTCCATAAAATTTCAAAACAAATATTTTCGTATTTAAACGTAAAAAAATACTCTTTGAAACTTTTAGAATGAATTTCATTCTAAAGAATTAAATCTCACTCTTAAAGATTGAAAATTGAGCCACTCTTTTTCAAGGCTGATTCAATTTTCACTCTTTAAAATGAGAAAATTCCAGAAAATATTTGTGGATTTCACTTTGGACTTTGCTTTGGATTTTTATATAAATCTATTTTATATAAATCTTAATAGGTTTGGAGAAAAATGGGACAGATGGTGACAGAGATTCAGGACACGGTGGCTCGCCGACCAGAGAGGCGTCTAGCGCCCAGGATACGGATGATGAGTCCAGCTATGCATACGAGACGCCTACCGCGACGCCCACGAAGAAGAGCAGCAACTTCTGGAGACGCTTCACCATGAAAAATCGCAATAAACGATAAATCCGCGGCAGAAACCCCAGTGCGAAGAAAGAGAGTATCGATACTTTATATTCTCCGTCATCTCGATAATTTTTACCAGCGTATTTAACGAGGCAGAGCTTGCAACTGTGATATACATAAAACATAAAACCAATCATCTTCACCTCTCCCTCTCCCCCGAGACGATCCGTCGAATTTTAAGAGGTTCCCGAAATTCGATCCGTATATAAGACCGAGGACCAAGTGATTTAATGTACAAATTTCGGACCAACATTTTTATTTGCTACGACATATCATCGGACATATTAATTACGGGCCTTAAAAGATCAGACAATATATCTTTCTTAAATTAAAAAATAAGGAAAATTCAGGATAAGAATTCGATTCAATAAAAATTTAATGAATGCGAAAAAAACGTACGATTTTTTTGACAAACGATAAAAATTGATGTTATTTTACATTCGAAATTTAATTTCTCGTAGCTCAATTTTAGTAAGTATTTAGATTAGCAAA
>Ga0157363_1006756_pt1 | contig 10832 bp, 4 predicted proteins | sample AttsexASBM1_FD_111477 | JGI IMG/M metagenome (GOLD analysis project Ga0157363, IMG submission 111477) | Fungus gardens microbial communities from leaf cutter ant in Ribeirão Preto, State of São Paulo, Brazil - Atta sexdens ASBM1 | ecosystem: Host-associated > Fungi > Mycelium > Unclassified ...
GAAATGGAGAAGATAATTTCTCATTACCTAGCAGTTTGTAATCCGACTTGAAAAATCGAGGCTCTAGCAACCGACACACAGCTAATCGCGGATCAAGAATGACTGGAGAGAGTTTCGTTGAAACGGTACTATCTATATATCTAATCACTTGGTGACATAAGTCCTTTTAATAGAAAGAATTATACAGAAATACTAATTTTACACACACAATCACATGCATACGAAATTACATCTAACTTAGCTAGAATGCACGCACGGAAGATTGAATTCTAAGCAGAACAACAAATCACTATAATGTCATAAAAATAGTAAAATGAATCGTAAAATTGGTAAGTCACTTACCAATCTTACCAATCGAAAAGTGACTTTAATAATCATTTTGGAGTTATTTCAACATTATTTTAATGATATAATCATTTATCTTACTTGGAATATAATATCAAAAAAAAGAATGGATGTCTTTTATTTTCTCTTAGCTTAAGACGCTAATCACAGGGTAGTAATGCAAACTATATCGTGACATTTTCACTTTTTATATGAAAGACGATTTCTCATCTTTGATCACATCATATTGTATCTTCTTTATCATAATGCATCTTGCAAAAATTTCGAAGTGATAAAAAAATTAAGATTATTTTGCGTTATCTATATAATATCTGTATAATAAAACATGATGTTATCTTATTATGCCAGGTTTAATTATTTTAATATATATAATTATGAGTGCGCTCTGTTTCAAGCATGTTTATCATTTTCTTCTTTAATATTTGATGAACGACAAGGATAAATAAAATAATAAAGTAATGCATTATGCATATCATGCGTGAAACAAAACGTATTTTGTAAATAGTTTCTTAGTTAAAAACAATATTATTTGCTTTTATTTATAATGTAAATGCAATAGAAATACTGATATTGTCATAATAATTCACATTCCATTGTTCATAAAAAACGTAGTAAAATCGTCTCCTTCTACTGTTATAATTCCGGTACTTCCGAAATGGATTGGAATTATTCCAGGATTATAACAGTATTTCATCATATTTTTTTAAACAATAATAATTTTTCCTAATTATACAGAATATACATTACAGAATATAACGATTAAAAAGTTAGCCATTATTGCTTTTAATATATCATTTAATATCATTTAATAAGACAAAGTGATAAAAGAAAACATAATTTTGTATTATTTATAACAATATTATATATAGATGTTATATTTAAATTGTATAATATTTATAATAATATATATAATTTGATAAATATATTTTTGAACAGATAAACAAAAAGGAATTTTAGAAATAGAAGCGACAAGCACGTACACTTTTAACTGCTGCAAACGAAAAGATTTTATTTCCTTTTCACACTTATTCCGCAATAATATTTAATTGTTATTAGATTACAGAGAAACTGATTAAAGCTATTCGGATGTAATACATTAGCACACTATTCTTTTTACAAAACATTTTGAGATAGAATAGTTATTACAAAACGATGTAACAAATCAATGAAAGAGCATAAAAGTATAAATCGTTTTATTTACAATTGAGTTGTGGGTCGCTTCTCAATGTAAGCTTTAACATTGGGCAAAGCACGAACTTTCTCCACTAGTTTCTTCAATTCGGGATGATCCTTATTCGGATCATCCTTCAGAACAAAACTCAGATAATCAAAATATGCAGCCCACAGGAAGTCTGCCCACGACAGCTATAACAACAAAAGTGTATTTTCGTCTGTTTATGATGACAGAGGTAATAAGATCAAATAGCTTAGCACGTAATCGAGATTTATTACCTTGCCACCAACGAAATATCCGCCGTTCTTCTTAACTTGAGCTTCGAATTTGTCGAGATAATAGGGCAATTTTTGGAAGGCAGTCTCTTTGAGTTTCTCTTTGAAAGCGGGATCTTTTTCCCAGGAATATTGGGATAACACTACAAAAATAAATTTACCGTACGATTTTTGCTTCGCATAGAGATAAAAAGCATGTTACAATACAATAAATCATCATGAGAAAAGCGATATTAATTAAACAGTGCGCGATAATTATTCAGGAAATATTATGTTAACTTCAATCTGCTTTATGCAGATCAACACTAGTAGCAACACTAGTAGTAACCCTATTTGACATATGCACAACATGTGTGCAAGATATAAGTATTGACTAATCCCATCGGCGCGAAAGACTCGGAAAGTTATAATGTATGTGTCTTGTTGATTTAATCGATATGATTATATAATCGACAACTTATCATCCTTTCACATTGATTAATTAGCAATATTTTTACCTAATCTTATGTCGTCCATAGAATCAATTGTAGCATCAATCTCCATGGCCTCGAAATCATCAGACCCATATAAATTGCCTTTCTTGGCGATGAATCGTCCGATGGCCCTGGACTGATGATATTGCTTCCCGTCAATTTCCAGTACTGGCACTTGTCCCATAGGCACGTCTGCAATGTATAAAAATGTCATGAGATTATTGCAAAGCAATCTATCCCACATATATTAGAATATATTAGAAAAATATAATCGTAAACCGAATGATCATAGAACAATAAAACTTGACGATAGATGCGAAAAATTCACTTTGCAAAGTAAATTTAACACGAATTAGTGTTTAGATGAAAGAATAATTGAAATTATGATCGTATTGTAATCTAAAAATAATAACATATGAGAGATAACATACTTGGTTTATGTTTTGGCCAATCATCGAAGGTAAGCCTAACATCCTCAAATTTAATGCCACAGTGACTTAACAAGAACCTAATTGACTCTCCAAGGCCGGTAATGTTGAAATACAATAACTTGTACGTCGACATTTTCTGAAAATTATATAAATATAAAAATGTATGTATACAAAATATTAAAATAAGGTTTGCCACATTTTCAAACAAGTCTAAACGAATCAATAATATCAGTAAACACAAAAATCTATGCGACATAATAAAATGTTGCGCACTTGTGTCTCATCTCATCTTTGAATTGTCACACAGTTCGAAAAATTTTGACGGCTTAAACAATTCCGTTTGCAACTTGATCGATGGATAAACTTGAATCACGCGTTGCACATTTGCATTCGGTGCGCTTTATTATTCAAATAATGCAACAACTACTGCAGAAATAACTGCCGCAAACTATATAAGGTGTGGACAGACATTATTATCTGTCACTCACAATTAGGGTAAGTATGTTTACCAAAATTGAATTTATGCAAAAAAGATCTTGTTCACAATATTACAATATTTAAATCAACGTTTTATTATTTATAAGAAGAAAATGATATTATAATCCATGTAGATATATACATGGCTCTTCATAATATCTTCACTGTTAGATAGCGAATTCTAATGAGTACTAAAATTATTCGTTTAGTATATATTATGTTATACAATAATAATAATACGCCAATATACAATAGTCAGCATTTATGCATTTTCAATTTTTATATAACTTTCGAGTTTTTACTTTTGAAATACATTTGATTATACATTTTTTTTAAACTCGTACATTATCACATGAATATATTATACGTACACTTAAGTATTCTATTTAATATTTTATTCGACTGTACTATTTTGAAATATGCGTTAAATAATAATGGCATTAGTTAATGTCTCATAAGCGTGTTGATAATACAACCTATCTCAAGGTTTTTACGTAATGTTTTACGAAGAATTCGATAAGCATATAGCTGCAGATCCATAGTTCATGTTATATGTACATTCTGCAATAGTTTTTTTTAATATATAATTTTAACTAAACACTGTGTTTTTTTTTAAGAAAAATCAATTTTTTAAAATTCATTTTTATAAGAGTAGCACTAATTTATTCTTTTTTTTGTTACGCGTCTCCATATTTTTATAAATATATAATAAAAAATAATGTCTCAAGTATAATAAATATTTCATAATTTTGAGTGCAAAATTCGATTAAATAACACAACTTTGACAAATATAATTATTAAGTTTTCAATTTAAATATAGATTATTAACAAAGTTATTGTACATGGAAACTATAATGTCACCTTCTTCTCTAATATAAGATACTAATTTGAATATTGCATGGGGGCGTTAAATAATCTATCGTCGTCCCTGCTCTCACTATTTAAGGTTTGTTCGCATCACTTGTTTCAATATATTTCAACATGTTCCTATGATAATACCTATTCATTCCAACCATATGTTGATGCAAATGAACTTCAATTTAAGCTTTGTGTGTACAATGATAGTCGTTTCGAGATATAACGAAATCACTAATTTCAATCAACAATTTACTTATTTGAGCAATTCAATTAGTCAAGTTCTTTCTCTGTCTGAGATCTCGAAGCGGTTTAATTCTAACATCATTAACTTTACGCAAATTTAATACGTATAAATTGACGAAAAGTTCGACAAAGTTTTTTCAAAATTTTGTTATCCACCTGTATCATTATAATTGTCCGTATATTAAGCTTATTTTTATACTTATTTTTAACTCCGGCAATCATTTTAAGTAATCCTGTATAATCAAATTCAGTCTTGGTATTTAATTACATAATTAAATTCAATCCTTATGACACACACAAAACACAACTCTATTTTATATTTATTTAAAAATAAATCATTTCCAAAAGTATTAATTCAAATAATATTGACATAAGCATATTCGCTTATTTATTCTAGAAGGTTATAAAATTAAGAAGATATAAGTCTCTATTACCTTGCAATCTATAAATCGGTCTATTGTAGAAATCGAGACTCTGACAATCGATGTGAACCTGTTCGCGGATCAAGAACGACTGAACGTTTCGTTGGAATAATAATGTGTAATGTGTACCCAGTTACTTGGGAACATAACATACGTCCTTGTTTCAAAAGAAATTTATAGGTCTTTGTATTGGGTTACATTAAAATGTTCTATCTGCAGTTTTATCTCATTTCAAATATATGTATGTATCTATTTGATTTTAAGTACAACTAGTGCTCTAATTCAGCCATAAAGAGAGAGAGAGAAAGGGGGGGGGGCAGAGAGAAGCAGAGAGAAAAAGAGATAGGAAGGCAGAGAGAGAGAGAGAGAGAGAGAGAGAGAGAGAGAGAGAGAACAGACCTATGGAAAAATACCAGACACGCCCAATCACATACAAAGTTATACCTAACAAAATTGCACATGCAACGTAGCACCAATTGAAAAAAAGGATGCATGCCTCTTATTTTCTTAGGAGATCAAGATGCTTATTACAGATCAGTGAAGCATAAAATTATGTCGAGGCTTATCATTGCAATAATTAACAGAAATTTCTCGCACGTAACTTTTTAGTGCATCTTTTTCGCTTAGAATATAGATCATTTCTTAATTATTCTTAGTTTTTTATTTAACAACGATTAAAAAATTAGGAATATTAGCCAATATTATATCATAAAATTATATAATAAAAATCAAAATAATTTTACTATTTATAATACTATATTATCAGATATTATTGAAATTGTTTTCTCTATAATATACAATTTAATAATATACAACTTAATAATCATTTGCAAACAGATAATCCATTGAGTATTGTTGAGAGGAAGAATTCTTTAGGATGATTTTTTTAAAGATCTCACTAAAATATCTTAAGAATGATAAAAAAAATCATTCTGTAAGACAATTTCTAAAAGAGCTCTTTATGTCTATTTATAAATACTATTAATAAACATTTATGCGATACCGCTAGATAGACGCGATAGAGTTCTGTTTCTTATAAGTAAAAAAAATCATACAGGATAGAATGAAATTAAAGGCTTAGCATAATGAAATCTTTCATTCATATTCTAATAGAGGTTGGGACGATTTTTAAAAACAACTCTCCTAAATTACATTCTATGATAAAAAAATAAATGAGATATTGAGTATGAAAAATAAATGAGTATTTTAACAAGTATATCGTTTAGTGTAAAGAAAAATTATTTTAAGGATCTGTATAATATTTACATAAAATATAATTCTTGTTAATGTAAACATTTTCTTGATATATAAAAAATCAAATTTAGAATTTTTTTTTAGATATCATTTAAATGACATCCTTTTTTCTCTAAAATCGTTTTATTTACACAAATTTCTCGAGACGTTTCTCCAGCTTTAACATTGGACAAAGTACGAACTTTCTCCATTAGTTACTTCAATTCGGGATGATACTCGTTTGAATTAGAACAAGGCTTATATATTCACAGAATGCAACCCACAGGAAATCCACGACAGCTAAAACAAAATTACGGATTTTTATTGACCGTTTCATTGAAACAGTAATAATATATATGTACTTGGAACATACATTCTGCATTAAAAAATTATTTGTTGTTAAGGAATAATAAAAAAACTAAGATCAAATTTATATTATTTATAATATACGATATCTGGTACACAATATTATTTAAATTGCGTTTTTTTTAAATAATACAGAATTGATAATTATACTCTTACGGAAAAAAAAACAGTGAAAATTTCAAAGAAACACTGAAAATTGGGTATACAATGTTTTTAAACTGATAAGTAAAAAGGGGTTAGAAATAAGAAATTAGCGATAAACACACTTTTAATGAAAAGATTTTATTTCCATTGTATTTATTTCATACATAATAATATTAGTTGTATATTACATTGCAGAAAAACTAAAGATTAAAGCTATTCAAAACATTAGTTATATGCTATTCTTCTACAAAACGCTTCGAAATAGAAAATAATTATTAAAGGAATATGTTTAACAAATCAAAGCGAGAGCATATTATTATAATCAGATCATTTTAAAATTGAGTCTTAGGTCGCTTCTCGATGTAAGCTTTAACTTTTGGTAAAGTACGAACTTTCTCCACTAGCTTCTTCAATTCGGGATAATTTTTGATCAAATCCCTCTCCACCATAAAGCTCATATAATCATGATATGCAGCCCACAGAAAATCTGCCCACGAGAGCTAAAACAATAAAAATGTACTTTTATATCTTTACGAAAAACAAAAATAACAAAACAAGGCTCGATAACTGCACACGTAAATTAATATTAATATTATAGTTATACCTTGCCACCGACGAAATATCCACCGTTCTTCTTAACTTGAGCTTCGAATACATCAAGATAGTTAGGCAATTTTTGGAAAAGTGTATCCTTGAGTTTCGCTTTGAAAGCGGGATCTTGTTCCCAATAATGAAGAGTCATTGCTATAAAAATTAATTTGCTTTACTTTTTTTGCATTGCACAGAGATATATAGTTCCCACATTGTGAACCGCCGACCGCGAGAAAAGCGATAATTTATTATATTATATAACGCGCGACAGTCATCCAGGAACTATATGTATATATAGCTTATTAACTTCAAATAATAACTTTAGGTACTAAAGTACTTTGCAACAATAACGTTAAATATATCTTAGTTGGTATAAAATAATAAATGCGCAATGTATACATTAAATTGACTAATCCCGTCAAACATGGACGATTCAAAAAGTCACAATCATGTTGTTTTGATGATTATGTAATTACAAACAATCTGTCATTCTCTCGTGTTTGACCACCGACATTTTTACCTTGTCTTATGTCCTCGATAGAATCAACTGTTGCATCAATCTCCATAGCCTCAAAATCGTTGGATCCATATAAATTGCCCTTCTTGGCGAGGAATCGCCCGATGGCCCTGGACTGATGATATTGCTTACCATCGATCTCTAGAACCGGCACTTGTCCCATGGGCATGTCTGTTATATTTATAAAATGTCATTAGACATTATTACAAAATAAAATAATAAAGAAGATTAAAGGGGCAAAAAACAGTGCGCAAAAAATATTTTAATAATTTTTCGACATCGGTTTGTTGAATTCACATATAAAATTTACATTTATTATTTATATTTATTATTTTGTTTGAATAAGAGAAGAGAGAATTGTTTCTTTATTTTTGCTTTATTGCAGAATAATTTGTTCCTTGTGCGCGTTTATAATACAAGCGCGATTAATGATCGTAAAACAATAAAACTTGACGGTAAATGCGCGGAATATATTAGGAGTATTTTGCAAAATTTTATAATGCAGTTTTATTTTGTAAAATTTTATAATACGAATTAGTATTTAAATGGAAGAGCAATCGAAATTGTGACCGTTTTATAATCTTAAAATAATATTATATGAAATAACATACTTGGTTTATATTTCGGCCATTCATCGAAGCTAAATCTAACATCCTCGAATTTGATGCCGCAATAATTTAACATAAACCTAATTGCCTCCCCAAGGCCCGTAACGTCGAAATATATCAGCTTGTACGTCGGCATATTCTGAAAATTGTATAAATGCAAAATTGTAAAATATATATATATACGCGTAAAATAAGATATGTTAAATAATATTTGATTTTTTTTTTATAAAAGTCTAAACATGCATATAACGTAACATTCGCGTGACACGTAATTTATATAGTGTATTATTTAAATATTCATAGTAAAAAAGTATCAACATTATACATTTCAATCAATATTTAACTGGGTTAGATCTTCTTCAAATAATTGTTGATAACTGTTAATATATAAAAATTAATTAGAAATATAATCAAAATTTCTTCTATGATCAAAATTAAGTCTTTGGTATTTAATTACATAATTCAAATTCATAATATCCTTATGACAACTATATTTTACATTTACTTCAAAATAATTTTCAAAAGTATTAATTTCAATCAAGCGTGTCCAATACTGCAGAATCAAAACACAAGATCATCGATGAACAAAATTCAATGTAGTTCAAGTAAATAAAATTTCGGAAAAAATAAAGTACTGATAAGATAAGTCTGAGCAGCGCTTATCAAAACTTCATAATTTTTGAAATCTTACCTACATTGAATTTTTTACGTTAATAGTCTTATATTTTAACTCCACAGCTAAAATCAAACTCGCCTAATTTTAAGTATTTAATAATAGTATTAATAATATTCGCTTATATATATGTATATTATATTTGTTCTAAAAATTGTGAAATAGAAAAGATATAATTTCCTCACTACCTTGCAGTCTGTAATCCAATCTCTCGTAAAATCAAGACTCGATGCAATCGATGCAGAACTACTCGCAAACCGAGAACAACTGACAGTGAGCGTTTCGTTAGAACTTTAGTAATTTACTCCCCACCGCATATTTTATTTTAAAGACATCTTATATCTGTTAAATTTTTTAATACAATTCCAGATATCTCAGTAAGAAATATTCAGACTATCCAATAATCCAATCAGCACACAATATTTTAAAAATATTTCTTAAATATTTTTACATTAAATAAATATTTTAAAAACGTTTTAAAAACATTGTCTGCTGTTTGGGAAGATATTACAGATTTAAAGTTAACAGAAGTTGAGATCGATTGTAATTATAATAAATATTATAATAATTGTGATACACTTTTTAAATAAATAAATTTTCTAAAACATATATTCAGAGAAATATGCAACTGATAGTAAAATGATTATACGTATATTAATACATCAGTAACATTATTTTTACGTATAATTGTGCAATACATTGCAATTCGCGTATGTATTTCACAAATACTTGTGTTCGCGATGATCACACATTATAAGATTTATCAGAATTTATCTCAATGAGACACGGTATTGACACTATCTATATCATGCACAATCATTACATAAAAGATAAATGTTTCGTGATTCCTCGTCACGCTATTAATAACTTGTTATGACTTGCTGTTTCGCGCGCATAAAAAATTGGAAGAAAATATGATGAATAAAAGTTGATCAAATAAACATTGAATATATCAAAGTATTAACAGAGTATTAATAAACAAAATTTTAATATTTGAAAAAATATCAAATTTAGAAGATAGTTTATTATACATATTCAATACAAATTATAAATTAAAAGCACACATATTCAATATTGCAAAAAGTAAGTGACAGATAATACAAAGAATTCATTAGCTTTTTTCTTGAATTCGAATTTGCAAGTTTGTTAATATATCTTTTAATATCAGTAGATTATCATTATTTTCCATATAATTAAATCTGTAATTGAGGAATATATTAGTTAATGAAATCTGTAATTGTGTATGAGGAATACATAAATGAAAATATACTCTTTATAAAGTGTAAGCGTAATAAATTTTTTGAAAAATATGCTTACAAAGGCGATATATAAAACTTAAAAAAACATAAATTAGAATTTTTTTCAAACATTCAACATATTGCAAGAATATTCTTAAGAAAAAATTTTGTTGATTTATATTAATATTTTATCATGTTTTTCTTTATAGAAAAGCCAGATGTATCCAATGTAATTGTCACATTGCAACATAATGTGAACATGTACACAGCCTTCTCACGTTTCTAGTTACTCATTGTCGGTGAATAGTCATAGACCCCCCCTGAATTGTAACTATGTTGTGTGACCTTCGGTTGCATTACAGTTATACGCCGAGATAATATAGCTCCTAGCAACCGCGAAAGCCGCATCACGACGTGACTAAAAAGGTACTTCCAGTGCTCTATCTGTTCATAAAAGCAGATAATACGTTATCAACATTTCGCAATCGTTAAATTAATTATTTGAGATATATTTTATTTACCATATATCCTTTTATCAACAACGCTTTAGAGGCAGATATCTATTTATGAATTAAACATGCGACCTTTTGGCTGTTAAATATTTGATTACGCTCAACATTGCTGCCAATTTTCTTCGATATGAATATTTTACTGGATGTCTAATTGTAAACTAAATTATATTTATAGTAATTTAAATAATTTTATGAAATAAGAAAAAATAATGATACAGAAATAAGTGAATATAGGAATGTAAACAGATTGAA
>Ga0157363_1006757_pt1 | contig 10832 bp, 12 predicted proteins | sample AttsexASBM1_FD_111477 | JGI IMG/M metagenome (GOLD analysis project Ga0157363, IMG submission 111477) | Fungus gardens microbial communities from leaf cutter ant in Ribeirão Preto, State of São Paulo, Brazil - Atta sexdens ASBM1 | ecosystem: Host-associated > Fungi > Mycelium > Unclassified ...
GTTGTAGCAACCACTTACCGGAATGGCACTTGTGATATGCTAACTTTAGCAAAACTCTCAGTAGGCTATCTAGTAGTGGGGATTTACAAGAGAACTCAACAAGGAGCCCTCACTGCATTGCTCCTCTATTTATATAAATACAATATGGTTCATGCTACAACAATGTGTCTACCTCATATCCTATTACTTATCCACCATGCTTCTACCTCAAGGCCACCATGCCATATCCATGTGCCCTGATGTCATATTCTTTAATCTCCGTCACCATGTGCACATCATGTGTACACTATGAGAAACTATTGTCCCTTAACGTTATCCCTAACCCTAACTTCTTCTAGACTCTTCCTGATCCTTTTAGACCGCTCTAGACTATTCCACATGACTTCCAGGTCACATGCTCTTCTTCCATTATAGACTAATAATAATACTTATCTATCTATGTCTGGCTAACCCTAACCCTAGCCAAAGTCTGTCCACACTTTCATCTTATAACATCTTGTGTTACTCAATATAAGAGTTGTTCTATTGTCCAACCCTAAGGACCTTAGTTCATAACACACACATTGTATGACATCATTCCTTCCAGACTGTTCTACATTCTTCCATGTGTCATGTGACTTGTGACTGCATCACCTGATGTGACCTGCTGTGTGACAGCATGATCTTGTTCTTCTCATCTCAGGTTCTAAAAATAGAATAGAGGAGAATAAATCAAAAAGAAAATAGAAAAGAAAATAAGAAAGGTTAAGTCCACTTCTTGCATTCTTGACAGTGAGTGAGAGAATGTAGGTAGAAAAAGTATGAGATCATGTAATAGAAATAAAGGAAGAATTTATGCCAAGGAAAGAAAATGTCTATCTGTTGTTAAGGGAATAAAGAGGAGAGGTATGTAAGTTCATTAAAGAATAACTGAGGAAAAAATAGTTCTGGACTATAGATATTTAAACAAATGAACTATAAAAAATAATTATTCTTTATCTTTGATTTTGGACATAGTAGAAGATATAGGCACAAAAAAGTATTTACTACATCAGATCTATGATGGGAATATAATAATATACAAATAAAGAAGGAAGACAAGTAGAAGGTGGTATTTATAACTATAGAAGAGTTATTTGAACCTACAGTTATTTTATTTGAACTAACCAATTCTCCAGTGACATTTTAAATAATGATAAACAAGATTCTATGGAACTTGATCAACACTAGGGAAGTAGTAAGTTTTATTAATGATGTAATTGTAAGAACAGAAGAAGAAGAGGGGCATGATAAAGTAATAGAGGAAGTAGTAAAAGGATTAACAGAAAACAACTTGTATATGAAACTAGAGAAGTCCAAGTGGAAGGTAAGAGAGATAGGATTCTTAGAAGTGATGATAAGACTAGAAGAGATTAAAATAGAGAAAGAAAAGATAAAGAGAGTATTGGACTGGCCAATTCCAAAAGAAGTTAAGAATATACAGATATTTTTGGGACTCATTAACTACTATCAGCAGTTTATCAAAGATTTTACAGCAATAGCTAAACCTTTACACAACCTAGTAAAGAAGGATTAGAAGTGGAATTGGATAGAGAAACAAGAGAAGGCATTTAAAGAGTTGAAGGAGAAGTTTACAAAAGAACTGGTGTACTGGTATACTGGTGTTAGTGGTACCAAACTTGGATAAAAAAAATGAGGATGGAAGTAGACATGTCAGACTATGCAACAAGAGGGGTATTATCTATGGAATGTAATAATGGATGATGGAAACCAATGAATTTTCTCTCAAAATCTCTAAATAAGACAGAGAAAGATTATGAGATTTATGATAAGGAGATGCTGGCAGTGATAAGAGGATTGGAAAACTGGAGACATTTGTTAGAGGGTACAAAGTTCAAGTTCAAGGTCTAGACTGACCACAATAATTTAGAATATTTCATGAGAGCACAAAATTTGAACAGAAGACAAGCTTGTTAGGCATTATATCTGTTAAGATTTGACTTTATCTTGAAACATGTACCAGGTACAAAAATAGGAAAGACAAATGGACTTAGTAGAAAACAAGACTGGAAAGTAGGAGTAGAAAATAACAATAATAATCAGACTCTAATTAAAGAACAATGAATTCATAATTTATTTAATAGAAGTAGTAATGGAAGGACCTGAAGTAGATATAATAGAAAAAATGAAAATAGCTAGAGAAAAGGACAAAGAAGTAGTTAAAGTAGTAGAAGAGATGAAAAAGGCAAAATTCAAAGTATTGCAAGGAAATGAGTGGCAGATAAAAGGGGATTTGGTGTTGAAGGAAGAAAAAGTCTATGTACCAAAGGACAAGATATTAAGAGTAGAGATAATCCAGTTACACCATGATATGCTGGTAACAGAACATAAAGAAAGATAGAAGACAACAAAGTTAGTGATGAGGAACTATTAGTAGCCAGGAGTAATGAGAGATATATGTAGAGGGCTGTGATATATGTCAGTGAATGAAGAATAGAATGGAGGTATCAGTGGGAAAGCTAAAGCTAAGTGAAGTGCCAGAGAAACCTTGGATGCATTTGATGGTAGACTTTATTACCAAGTTGCTGTTAGTAGCTGGAAAAGATACAATTCTAGTAATGTGTGATAGGTTGTCCATTGTGGCAACAACAGAAGGAACATCAGCAGAAGGGTTGGCAAGATTGTTCAGAGATAATGTGTGGAAGTTACCAGAGAGTGTGATGTCAGATAGAAGACTGTAGTTTGCAGCAGAGTTAACAAAGAAGTTGAATAGAATGTTAGGAATTGAAATTAAATTGTTGACATCTTTCCATCCACAAACAAATGAACAAACAGAGCAAATAAATCAGGAGTTAGAATAATATCTCAAGTTCTTTGTGGATTATAGACAAAAGAACTGGCCTAAATGGTTAGCATTGGGAGAATTTGCAGTAAACAACAAAGTACATTCAGCAACTAAGGTATCTCTGTTTATGACAAACTATGGTAGAAAATTGAGAATGGGAGCAGATATTAGGAGGAAAGGAAAAGTAGATAAAGCAATGGAATTTGCAGAAAGAATGAAGAAAGTATAAGAGGAGGCTGGAGTAGCATTCAAGAAAGCACAAGAGAAGGCTGAAGCAGCATTAAAGAAAGTACAAGAGGAGATGAAGAGACAAGTAGATAGGAGAGAAAAGAAGTGGAAGAATGGAAGAAAGGAGATAGAGTAATGTTGAGTATGAAGGATTTGGTATTTAAAGAAAGACCAGCAAAGAAGCTAGTAGACCAATATGTAGGTTCATATCTCATTGACAAGGTAGTTTCTACTAATATGGTCAAATTACAACTGCCCACTTCAATAAGAACTCACATGGTAGTGAATGTCAGTTGTTGAATAGTACAATACAAGAAACAAGTGGAAGAACAAAAAGTGGAAGAAGTGAAACCAGTAGAGGTAGAAGGAGTCAAAGAATAGAAGGTGGAAAAAATCCTAAATAAAGAAAAATAAGAGAAGTTGTGAAGTATCTGGTATGGTAAAAGGAGTTTATGGGAGAGAATGTTACCTACAAAAGGTAGGAAGACTTAAAAAATACAAAGAAAGTAGTAATGAAATTTGAGGAGAGGATGAATACAGAAGTAAGAAGACAAGTTGGATAGGGCAGAAGAAAGAGATTTTAGAAGAGAGGATTTATCCAGAAAATACACAGCAAAGATGTTATACATGTTATGAACTAAAGCTTTTAGGGTTGAACAATAGAACAACTCTTGTATTGAGTAACACAAGAGAACTTGATAGAGATCTCTCTACAAACTAATCTACCTTACATACTACTACCAATGGTCCATGCTCACTACTGTGCAACCTACCCTAAACAACCATGTGTAGTACATGAGGCCAACATGTGGTGTCCATGTTGTATGACGTCATTTGTTCTAGATCCTTCTACTTTGTTCTTTGCATCTTGTGATCTAACCCTAACCCTATGTTCTAAAAATATAAAAATAAGAAAATAAAATGAAATGAAAATGAAAATGAACAATAAAATAGAGAAAAACTAAGTCTACCATTTGTGAACTTGACAATACAGGTAGAATAACAACAAGTTTGAGGACAAGTATTTAAAAAAGTTGGAAAGAAACTGGTACAATATTAGGCACGGTTCGCACTTGAGGGTGAAAGTCCATAGAGTTGGCTCAGACATGCACAGAGTGTAAAAACTCCTGCAATGAGCTCAGTGATGCAGACTTGTCAGAATGACCTTGACCTCAACTTATGTGTTGTGCCTCCTACAAGCTGCATGGAATTTCAGAGAATAGTCTTGTAAGGATTTGTAAGGAGAGGGGTAAAGTGCATCACCATTGACACTGGAGATTTAGTGTCAACTTTTAGTTGATTATCAGGCTAGCTATTACAAAGGGGTCACCAGCCTTAAATACATAAAATAACAAAAGGAGTAACTAAAACAGATCTCTGAGCAAGTGTCTCATTAGTGAAATACTATATAGGAGTTTAGATTTGGAGAGGGGAAAACTTTGCATAAAGTCTGAGTAAATTTGTGGAGTTTGAAGGAGATAATTAGACAATGGATACAGATAAATATGACCACAGATTTTGACTCAAATAAAGCAAAATAACCACAGACTTTTGGTGGAATTAAGTCCATTATAAAGTACCAAACTACTGATGGAGTTTTGGACACAAATAAGACCAAATAACCGCGGGTATTTGATGTTGTATTGAAGTTAAACATGTCTCAGACATGTTTCAGAGTTTGGGATATGACATACAAATAGAAGTTAGTTTCTCCAGAAAAGAAACCTTAAAGGAGAGATAATGTCAGAATTGAAGACAATGAACTTAACATTTTTTATTTATATTTATTTAATATTTTAGAACTTAGGATTAGAGGTTAGCATGATGACAGGGGAGAGATGGCATAGTGGAAGAGCTTCCTGTTCATATATATTATGCCTACCTCAAACTTACTTGAGGTTATGGGTTCAATTCTTTAGTAGTCCTTTGCATTAGATAACTGCATAAAAATGTTAGAGTATTGATACTCCATACATAATTCCTCCTGTAGGCACAGACTGCCATTGTGCCCTGTGTAATAAATTGTTGACTTAAAAAAAAAAAAAGATTAGCATGATGTCATATATGACTTCAAAAACTGTCACACTACATGACTCAGTGTCACATATATGTCACGCATCACACAATCATGTGACACATAAAACATTATAGAAAATCCTAGAATAAGATAATACTATATAGTATATTCTAAACATATTAATCTTAAGAATAATACATAGCTCTTTAGAGTAGGCTAATGGAAGAGTAGTATGGACCAGTAGTCTAGCATATATAAGGTTGACAGTTTTATACTTAGAGCTTTATTGAGTTCTCTTATGTAATTCTTGTACAAGATTCTTTTTCTTAACCCACTCTAAGATTTTGAGATTGTAATAGGTTATTTAAACTAATGGTCATGTTTTTTGACAAATTCAATGGCCACATTCTAGACTATAATAAACAAGTTGCTGAGAAACTTAATTAATATAAGATAATGTATTGGTGGGAATAGAAATTGAAAAAAAAACATGATGAATTAGCAGAGAAGATTTTGACAAGAATAGAGATGAATGATTTATATGTAAAGTGTAAATAGAAATTGAGAGAGGTAGAAGTTGTAATAAGATTAGATGGAATAAAGACAGAGAATCTTTTCTTTTCTCATTTTCTTCTATGGGTTTTATTTTTATTTTCTTTATTTTTGGACTTAAATGAAAGTGTGATGTGATGTCACATGTGATAGAGGTATGACATCTATCACAGTTACAGTCACACAATCATATAACATAGAGAAGGATATAGAAAGTTCTAGAACAGATAATGTACTTGGAACTCTATCAAGTTTTTTTGTATTACTTAATATAAAAGTTGTCTTTTATTTTTACTCAAAGGCTTAAGTTATAACATTAGAACTCAATACTCTTTTCTGAGACTGCTCAATACAGAGCTCTCTCTTACTCTTTCTCACTCTCTCATCATTCTCAATCAAAGGCAATACTACCTTTAGTTAAGAAGAGTTGCCAGGCCTTAGGTATAAAAAGTACACTAGTTAGGTAGGGAAAGCTTGATTATTTTTTTTGCATCAAAGCCCATAATTGCTTAATATGTGTAACAATCTTGTATGGACATTTTCTGTACATCTTTCTAGTATTAGCTTTATACTGTTGGTTCTTTTATAACCAGTACATACAGGAGAAGAGCAGGTACCCTTAAGACCTTGCTTAGAGTAAAATAGTCTTCTTAGACCAAAACCATTTACATTTTCTTTAAGACAGTAGTTAGTAGCTTAAGTAGTCAGTAGATAGTGTCAGATAGGACAAGAAGAGAGCCTACTAGCACTTACAAAGGTTGCTTCAAGTTCAGAATACAAGTCTGAGAGTGAAGTTAGCACTAGCATCTCTTTCTTACTACTTTATCCCCACACTACCACCACTTTCTCTCTTACCAATCAATTCTCCCCCCTCATACAACAACAACATGAGTCAACATGACTTACAGGAAATTATAAGGTGGTAGCAGAAGCAATTGGCAGCAATATAGGCACAGATCCAGGCATTGCTAGCAGGAGGAGCAGGAGGAGTAGAAACAGAAGAACCCAACACAGGATCCAACATAAAGGTGGCCAAACCACTGGTTTTTACATTAGTAAAATAACAAATTCAATAGATATTGTCATATGTATGGGAAGGGTTGACTAATATGTGGAAAGAGAAGCTATTGGAAGATTTAGAATCAGAAAAAATAGAATTTGGATAAGCAGAAGAATTTTTATTAGAATTACAAAAGGAGTTTGGTGGAAGAGACAAAGAGTCAGTTAAAGTGGCTAAACTCAAAATGGTAGAACAAAAAAGAAGAATAATAGAGGAGTTTGTTCAAGAATTTAGAAGAGCAGCCAGGAAAAGAGGATATGAAAGAAGAGTATTAGTAGATGTCAGACGCAGTTCACACCAGGGGTGAAAGTCTATGGAATTGGCTCAGAGATGTGAACTTGTGGAACGACCTTGGCTTTAGCTTATATACTGTACTGTCTGTCTGCCACATGGTCACAATTTTGAATAGAAAGAAGTTTGAGATAGAAGTGAGTACTGATTGGTATGTCACCATTGAACACTGGAAATCAAGTTCAATAAGGATTATCTTTGTCAATTGTCAGACTAGCAAATTACAGTGTAACTACTAGTTTTATATAAGGAGATAATATAGAAGATGTTTGGGGTTTCAGTAGTATTGTTATGGAACGCTTTGAACACTAACATTTTTCTTTTTCTTCTATCTATTTTTCTTGATTTTATATTTCTTTTCTTTTGAATTTCTTTTTATTTTAGTGACAATGAGGAGGCACATGACATTGAAGTCACATGACATGTCACATGATGTGACATCATAAGCCTAGAACATAATGGAAAGATCTAGAAGATGACGACAGAGCATATGTATACAATATGGTGGCCTTGAGTAAGAAATGAGGTGGATATGAGGTTGTAGCACAGACCAGGTGTATTTAGTATATAGGACTATAATTTAGCAGAGACTCCTTGTCAAGTTCTCTTGTGAACTTCCTACTTGATATCCAACTTAAGAGATTTACCACTTGTATGATCATTTGTCTTTGTGATAAGTGGTTGCCACAACAAGTATGGCTCCTATTATTCCAAACAGAGGTTTCATTGTTGAAACACTAACAGGATTATGACTCTGCCATGGAAGACTGAGTCAAATAGGAATATCCCTGTTATAGAAGACAGAATACTTGGATAGTTGTATCACCACCACAATGATGTGTTGTGAGAATGGTGGGCTTGTATAGTGGATGTTGGAAAAGCAGTATCACTATGGGAATGTATTTTCCAGACAGGTAGACTTGGCATATGATAGTAAAAGAATTTAAGAGAGAAATGAATGAGATGATACAAAGAAAATTGATAAAGGCAGAAAGGCCTCCAACTAGCATTGATCAGTGGTATAAACATACCACTAATTTAGATAGACATTGGAGGAAGAGCAAAAGGGAGGAAGAAAGAGTGAAAGAAAGAAAGAAATGTGGTAATCAAGGGTAGAAACAGATAGGCATAAGAAACAATCAGAAAGGATTCAGACCATGGATATCTTTATCTTAGGTGTGGTCTAGAAGGTAGGAAATACAGAGGGTACTAGCAGAACCTACTCCAATGGAAGAGGTAGAAAGAATAAATGTAATGGTAGTTAGAAACCCCCTGCAAGGACAAGAAGTAAGAGAAGAAGGAATAAGAAGGGATCTTTATGTTATAACTCAAAGACCTTAGAGTTGATCAATGAATAGAACCTTGTATTAGGGTTAATACAAGAGAACTCAATAGAGAACTCTGTACAGGATTGTCTACCTTATATACTAAAACTTCATGGTCCATTAGCCTACCCTAAATGACCATGTGTTTGCCTTAAGGTCAACATGTGTTAAACATACTGTATGATATCATCTTTCCAGAACCTTCTATGTCCTTCCCTTGCTACCACATGATTTGTGACTATTACTTTGATTGTGACATGTGCCAGTATGACTGTTATGCCATGTTAAACCCTAACACCAGTTTCCAGAGTAGAAACTAAAAGAAAGAAAGAGAAAATAAAATAAAAAGAAAGTTTAAAAGAAACTTAGGTCCAAACTTTGTAAGTCTAATACTTTATGTAATAAATGTAGATAAGGGGAAGAATTGCTATAGTTGTGGGGAATTTGGCCATCTTGTGAGGAATTGTAAAAATCAGGATATAGTAGGCCAAGGAAGGAGGATTGGATACAAAAACAATTTAAATATCATGAACAATTTAAAAGAGAAGGAGAATCTAGTAGTTCTTGAATGAATTCTTATAATAAGTTTAATATACTAGCTAGTCAAATAATACAAGCTGGTATTCTGAACCAAGAAGAATTCAAAAGTGAGAAGGATAAAAGAACAATTCTGAGAAAGAAAAAAGAAAAAAAATAGAAGAAGAAGAAAAGACTAACAGGAGTACAAAAAATAAAAGAAGGGAAAGTATTAAGAGAAGTAACAGTAAAGATTGGTTTGAAAAGGATAGATATACAAGAGGGGATTATGGTAGAAGCATTATTGGATAGTGGAGCAATAGGAATAGTGATAAGCTCAGAGTTTGCAGAAAAGAGTTTAAGCTAAAGAAACTTGAGAAACCTATTTATGTGATAAATGTGGATGGGACATTCAATAGGGAAGGACCAATAGAGCATATGGTAGAAGTTAATATTTATTATCAAAGATATAGAGAGAGAACAGAAATTGATGTGATTGAGGGACAAAAGTAGAATGTAATGTTGGGAATGCCATGGTTAGTACACTATAATCCTAAGATCAATTAAAAGACTGGAGAATATAACAAGATGTTCAAATGAATGTAGAAAGCAGTGAAGACTAAAGCAAGAAAAATCAGAGTGGCAAAAACAAAAAGAGGAAGAAATAAAAGAAGAACAGGTAGAAAAAGAGGAAAAGGGACAGAATAAAAAGGAAAGGACAATGGAAATAAAAAAGGTGGCAAAAGAATGGGAAATTTGGAACAAGGAAGAAAAAGCAGCAAGATCAGAGGAAGAAGCAAAGAAGTTGGTTCCAGAACAGTTCTACAAGTAAATCAAAGTCTTTGGGAAGAAAGCAAGTGAGAGAATGCCAACAAGGAATATATGGGATCATGTGATAGAGTTGAAGGAGAATTTTGTAACTAGGAAAGGAAAAATATATCCCTTGTTCAGAGAAGAGAGAGAGGAAGTGAGAGGATTCATTCAGAAATGAATGAGAAAGAGATATATTTGACCATCAAAGTTATCACAGACTGCACTAGTATTCTTTATAGGAAAAAAGGATAAAAAGAAGAGAATGGTACAAGACTATTAGTATTTTAATAAGTGAATAGTTGTTCTTTACTGTCCACTGCCACTTATTTGAAATATTATTGAGAATATTGGGACTAAGAAGGTGTTTACAAAGTTAGATTTAAGATGGAGATATAACAATGTGAGGATCAAGGAAGGAGATGAATGGAAAGTAGTCTTTACAATACTAAAAGGGTTATTTGAACCTGCAGTCATGTTTTTTGGATTAATAAATTCACCAGCCACATTTCAGACCATGATAAATGAGTTACTAAGAAAGACTTAATCAATATAAAGAAGATGAGAAGCTTTATTGATGATGTAATGGCAGGAATGGAAAATGAGGAAGAACATGATAAATTAAAAATATTGAGAAAGATGGAGAAAAATAATTTGTATGTAAAGCCAGAGAAGTATAAGTGGAAAGTTAAGGAAGTGGACTGTTTAAGAGTTGTAATTGGGCCAGAAGAAATAAAAATGGAAAAAAGAAAAAGTGAAAGTGGTGTTGGGTTGGCCAGTTCCTAAGTCAGTCAAGGATGTACAGAAATTCTTGGGACTGGCAAGTTACTATAGAAGATTTGTGAAGAACTTTGCAAAGATAGCAAGATTGTTGCATGAATTGATAAGGAAGAAACAGAAGTGGAAATGGGAAATTAGACAATAAAAGTCATTTAAGGGGTTAAAGAAAAGGTTCATGATGGAACCTACATTGGTGGCACTAGATTTTTACAATCACAAGACCTTAGAGTAGGTCAAGTAAAAGAACCTTATATTGGGTTAATATAAGAGAATTTGATAGAGAACTCTGTACAAGATGGTCTATCTTATATACTAATTACTCATGGTCTGTGCTTTACTACTTTAGCCTATCCTAAATGACCATGTATTGTTATGACTCAAAGTCCTTAGGGTTAAACAATAAGACAAAAACTTGTATTAGGGTTTTAA
>Ga0157363_1006758_pt1 | contig 10832 bp, 3 predicted proteins | sample AttsexASBM1_FD_111477 | JGI IMG/M metagenome (GOLD analysis project Ga0157363, IMG submission 111477) | Fungus gardens microbial communities from leaf cutter ant in Ribeirão Preto, State of São Paulo, Brazil - Atta sexdens ASBM1 | ecosystem: Host-associated > Fungi > Mycelium > Unclassified ...
AAGGATTAGGATGAAAGACCACTCTTATATTGAGTAATACAAGAGAACTTGATGGAGTTCTCAGTACAGACTACTCTTCCTTATATACACTTGGTTTCTGGTCCATACTGTGTTGTATCTAGCCTACCCTAATATCCATGTGTTATCCAGAAGGCCAATATACTTTTACCATGTTGTATAATGTTATCTGTTTTAGAACCTTTTATGACTTTCTCTGCATCACATGATCATGTGACCGTGACCATGATGTGATGTAATCATCCAGTGACATGTGATGTCACACTCCATCCTAATCCTAAATAAAATAGAGATGAAGAATGAAAAGAGACTGAAAATAAAATAGAAAGGAAAATAAAATATAGTTCAGCATTTACAACTCTGATAGGTGGGCCTTCTTGCTTTCTTTATCTTTTATCTTTGTAGTTTGCTTGATGGAAAGAAAAATGACTAGGAAAATTGTTAATTAATCTGAAACCAGGAAAAAATTCATGATTGAGAGAGTCAAAAGAGGGAAAAATTTCATTAAGATGATTGTTAGCATTAACTATGGAACTTTTGATTTTTAGTTGCTGCTTGGTGGTCATATTCTCCAAGAAGAGATGATACAAAGAAGAGTTCTTAGCATGTCTGTTTTCTAATAGAGTATTGGTCACATGATTTGATGGTAAAGATGAGGTTCTAATTTGATGTTTACTACTGTTTTTCTGGAGATGTAAATGAATGGAGATTAGACCAGCAATAGTCTCAACTCCCTATGTAAGTGATGTGTAAAAAGCACTAGTAATCTGAATGACAGCTCTTTGTTGCATTTTTCTGAGTTCTTTGAAAGGGTATAAAAGAGAAGCTTTATTGAAAAACTATAGGGAGAAGCCATAGAGTGTGTTGGGAAGAATACACATTCTATATAGAAGTTACTTTTGATGAGGAAGTAATCCTCTCATTGAATTTCCTAGTATTTTTATATATTTTACAGTTGACAAAGCTTTGTTGGAGTGTAAGTTGATATATTAACAAAAAGACAACTTTCTGTTGAAGATAAAGCCAAAGTATCTTCAAGTATTCTTTGGTTGTAAGATGGGACCTCCTATTGTACTAAGGTCAAGAGGAGGAGAATTGAAATTTCCATGTGATCTAGAAAAGTGAAAAACCTCAGGTTTTATGATGAGATCAAACTGATTGAAAAGAGAAGAGCATTTGTTTTTTCAAAAGATTTTTCCTGTAAAGTAAAAAGTCCATTGTCTATAAAAAAAGAAATAAGACAGGGATATTGAGATTTTTTGATCTTTTTTTCAAAAATATGAAATATAAGTAAAATATAGAGAGCTAAAAAAATAGGAGAAAGAGCAGAACCTTGTCCTACATCTACATCTACACTGAAAAAAGGAGAAACAAAATCATTTCATAGATATTGAGTTTTTCTACCAATTAAATAATTAGAAAAGAAATAGAAAATCTTTGGATCAAAACCAGCTTTGTTCAGGATAAATTAAAGGAGCTGATGGTTAAGCAATGGGAAGAATTGGGCTATATCAAATGCCAAAGTGCTCGTTTGAAGACTTTTAACCTATCCTGAATGAATAAAGTGCATAAGAAACATGTCCACATCAATAGTTAAACATTGTTTTAAACCACATAGTTAATTAGGATATACAAAATTTGTTGAGATCGACTGGTATTAAAGCCTTTTGCAGATAACCTTTTTAATGAGTTTTCTCAAAGTGTTCAGGAGGACAATTAAATAGAACATTTTCAGGGAGTCATAAGCCATTTTATTGGGCTTAAGAATGATGATAGATGAAGATGTCTTGAAATAAAATGGCTAGTATCCTATATTGAAGCAAGCATTAGTAATATTAAGAAGGCATTTATTATCTTTAATGACAGCTTTCAGATGTTTCCATGAAACACAATCTAGCCCTAGAGTAGATGAATTGTTACACTTATTGATGGTATTCTTGAACTCTTTCCTAGAGAAAAGCAACTATTCCATAGTAGGTTTTGATAAAATCTCATCCAATAGGTTAGGATTGATTTGATAATTCTGTGCCAAGTTGAATGTTTGATGTAATGTTTGCCATAGGTCACTGATTTCAATACAGAGTTGACTATTATATTGCAGTGCTTTTATTGCTGGCAATTTACACTTTTTGACCCAATTCATGAGGTTTCATAGTCTACAATTTTTCAAAGTGATTTCTTGAATTTTATCATTGAAAAATAAGTGTTTAGTCTTCTTGATAACTTCTTTGAAAAATTTTCAGTCTTCAATCATCTTGGAGGATCTGTAATTAATCAATTTGACCTGACATTCCTCATTCCACTATGCTTTGGAATGTTTAGTAATATTGACACATCATGAAAATTTATACCAAGTAGATTCTGAGATTCTTACATATTCTTGAATGATGAGTTCAAGAGATTTTCTGTCTAGTATGTTTGAGATGTTGATATTTCCTATCATGTTTGTGAGTTCTGAGATGAAGTTTTCTTTCTCTTTGCTATTCCTGATAATAGTATGTTGTTTCTCTTGAATGAATTCTTCCATGATAGAAATGTCAATAGTTAGTGGGGTGTAGTCCAAGAGATGATGGAGATTAGGTAAGATGTAATGATTGTTGATTTTAACCAAATTTGAGTGAAGAAACAATAAGTTAATGACTGAGTTTGTGTCATTAGAATTTTTGGTATATCAAGTTGGAACTTGTTGGATAGAGCACAATAATTTAAGATCAAAGGAATCAGCAATTTCTAAAAGAGAATCACTATGAGTCAAGTGGAAGGGATAAGATGGATTCTATTCCCTGTTCCTAATATTGAAGTCCCCAGCCATGACAAGAACATTACAGAGATTAGCCTCAGTATCCTTAAGATACTTTAAAGCTGTTTGGTGTTCATCCAAGTAAACATTGATCATAAAGAAGGTGCAACCATTATTAAAGAAAAAAAAGCAATTAATGTCTCTGTAATCAAAAACATCCTTTCTTAGAGAGAAATGTAAATGGATGAGTTGAGTATTGATGTATGTGAGTACTCTTGGGTGTTCCTATTGTCACAAAGCTCTTGGTATTTTTTTGTGTGCCATTTTTTTTTGAAACAATGTTTCCAGAAAAGATAGACAGTGTAGTTAGCTTGGTAATTGTCTTTGCAGTTGATGCACTTGAAACTGTGAGGGCAAGGTTCACTCTGTTTAGTTTTGAGTCTAGGTAGGTTAGTTTTAAAGTTCACTTTGCAGTACTAAGTAGAATGTTTGTGGTGCTTGACTTTGTGGTGCTGTTGCATTTGACATACTTAGAATCATGAGTACAGCATGTGAAAGTGGTGTGCCTCCATTTCCAGTAGTTTTTGCACTAAGAAACTTCCAGATTCATATTCATTCCACAAATAGTAGTGATATAACTGCCAATATTGAAGTATCTGTTGATCAAACCTTTAGCTTTCATACTAATTTGGGCATCCCATATATCCACCCAAATGACTGCCATGTCTGACTTAGGTGACACTTTGATAATGCATGGTTTTAAAGCAAGAGTATATTTTACATTCAACTTATTCTAAATATTATGAGTTATATAGATAAGGGTTATTATCTTATATAATATATGACATCACCTTCTGATGTGTCATATAATGTTGTGACTGTGACATGTGTGATGTCACATTGTCCCCCCTTTATATTACAGCTCAAGCTCAAGTGTAAGAGTGAAAAATAAATCTTGTATTGGGTTAATGCAAGAGAACTTAATATAGTTTCAAGTACAAAGTGTCTACATTATAAATACTGGGCTAATAGTCTGTGCTACACTAAACCTAGCCTACCCTAAAGAGCATGTATCATTCATAAGGTCAATATATAATAAACATACTGTATAATATTATTATTTTAGAATCTTCTATATTCTTTTGTGTGACACATGATCATGTGACCATGACTGTGACATGTGACGGTGTATGTGACACAGTGTCACGATGTGTGACAGTTTGTGATAGTTACATGTGATGTTACACTAACTCTAATTTTAAGTCCAAAATAAGAAAAATAAATAAAGAAGAAAATGAAAATGAGAAATCAAATGAAAAATAAATAGAATCCACTGTCTTTAATTCTGACACTTTACTAAGTTCAAAATAAGAAAAAAGAAGAAGAAAGATAAAAGAAAATAAGAAAGACTTAAATAAGAGAAGATAAACAAAAAAAACAAGTCTACTATCTTTGATTCTGACATAATACTCTTCTAAGATCCTGAATGAAGATTAGAATGTCATTTAGATACACTATTATAATACTTTCCATTATAAGATTCTAAAAGATTATGAGATTGTTGGTTATACTAAAGAATATTACTAAGAGTTTGAAGAGTTCATAGTTTGTATAGAAAGTTGTCTTCTACTTATTGTCAGGCTTGATGTAAACATTGTTGAATCTTCAACAGACATCTAGCTTAGTGAAGTAGGAGGATTATTGGAGTTTAGTGATCAGTTTTAAGATCAGGAAAAGTAAATACTTGTTTTTAATAGTCATTATATTGAGAGTTCTATAGTCTTGTACCAACTAAAGAGAACTGTTCTTTTTCTTAATAAAAAGACTAGTACAGCTTAGAAAGTTATATATATTCTGTACAGAGGTTTTTGGCAATGAATGCATTTAACTCTAATTGTTTCACAGAGAACAGAGAGTATATCTTAAACATCTTAGGCTTAGCTTCTAGAACTAGTTCAATAGTATAGTTCTACTTATGATAGTCAAGGAATACATCAAAGTCTTTTTTAGTAAATACTGACTCAAACTACTAGATATGCAGAGAGATAGTAGAGGTGTTGTCTTTAACCTGGTTATAGTGGAAGGCCTTTGAAAGATGCTGGAAAAGAGTAACTGTTATATAGAAATTAAAAGCTAAAGTTTCTGAAAACCACTAGGTTATGTAGAAGTGATTATCTGACTTTTTCTAATACTTAATAGGGGTTTATAGAGTTTGAAATATATCTTCATAGTCATTTACCAAAATTGGAAGAAGATTAGACCTATATGTATTGAGAGCATATTTCTGGCATTTCTTAGCTTTTCAAATATCTTGATAATCAATGCAATATATAGAAAATTATGTCATAACTACTTCTTTTTTACCAGTTTACTTTGGGGTTGTGGTTTTTTAGCTATGTGAAACCAAGAATGAGGTCTTGCTTGTCTAGGCTTAATACTATGAGTAAGACCTATTTAGAATGTAACTTGTAATATAAAACTATATCTACTACCTCAGATATCTAACTATCTTTATTATAAGTGCTGTTGATATTGTAATGTCAGAGTCATGAATGATAGACTTGATTTTATTTATTTTCTTTCTCTTTTATTTTTATTTTATTTTATTTTATTGGACTAAGACAAAGGATGTGATGTGATATCACATATGACACCTGTCACAGAGTTGTCACATATATCACAATCACAGGTCATATGATCATATGATACAGAAAAGGATATAGAAGATTTTAGAAAATAATATCATACTACATGTCAATGAGATATAATATATATACTCTTTAAGATAGGCTAGGTTTAGTGTAGCACAGACCAACAGCCCAGCATATATAAGATAGATACATTATACTTAGGAACTCAATAGAATTCTCTTGTATTATTCAATATAAGAGTATGTCTTTCTAAAAACCTAAGTTATAACATGTGGACTGGTATGAGCTTCAAAAGCTTGTGGGTGTTCATATAGTATTTTCCACAAAGGTTTGATTCACAAAGATTTCTGTAGCTTCAGAGTCTACTAGTGCTTGTATAGAGAATAATTTAGAAGTATTGGTAGTTTTGAGAGTGATAAAGAGATATAACAAGGTTTTGTAGATGTTGAAAGCATTGATTGTAGGATATAGGGGTAGTTTTTTTCTACTTGGAGTGTCTAGCAAGAATCACAAGATTGGCATGGAGTAAACAAATAGGTGTATTTAAAGGGTTACTGTTCTTGAGGATGTATTCTTCTATCTTAAGTATAGTAAATATATTTACTAGTGGTCAGAGCATACAAATCACTGGTTGTTCTATGCAAAATTCTGATTACTCAAGTTCTCATCTAATCCTTCTTACTTTGTAGACTTTCACTATTATATCTCTTTAATATTCCTTAATGTGTTTAGATTTTTTTATTAGTTTCTCTTGTTGTGTAGCAGTTAATTACTATATATCTAACCTTACTAGACACTAATGGACCATATAGTTTAGATCCTCATAGTAGTAACAACCTCTGGTTAGTATAATTCAGTATCTGTAAGTAGTATTGATGTTTATAGAAACACTGAGAGAAGACAGTTAAACTCTATAGGCCTTGGATGTTGAAGAAAGTAATAGTGTTATATACTAGGTTGACTAAAATGTTTTATTTACTTAGTGAGCTTGATCTATTCAGCACATAGTCTCAAACTATGTAAAGAGGGTCTGTATCTTTGGGCTTCCCTACTAACAAGGTCACAATATAGTTCTAGATTGCTGTTTAAAGTTTGTGGAAAAACTTGACTACTATGGTACAGAAGTCTGTGTAGTTAGCTTCTAAGATTAGGATTTGAAACTCATTTAGATAGTCCTCTACAGCATGGCTCTTCTATTAATAAGTAGCCTCTTCTAACTTATTGACAGCTTTAGAAGCAACATTAACTCAGAAGAAATACTCTTGGAAAAGCTGCTTGAACTTAGACTATGTGGTGATAGAAAAGATATTAGTAGTAGATTCTTAATTGAAGAAGTTTTCAAGCTACTTGAAGGCTCAACTACTTCTGAAGAACAAAAGATCCCAAAGAACCTTATCTTAGTCATATGAAAACTGATCTGTAAATAACTAGATATATAAAACAAAAGCTTTAGAAAGCTCTTTCTATTTGTTGATTATAGGAATTTATTTAGTTGTTTCTGAGATAATAGCCAATGAAACTTGTATTTACTAATAGTCTGATATCTTAGTAATCTGTTATCACTTTTGTACATCTTACATACATGTAAATAGCTCTCATTTGGGGCTTTCTAGTGCAACTTGGTTTGTAAGAATTAGTCTACTGGTTGTGAAGATACAAGTTGAATGAATTTTGTGACAAAATCTACTTATATAAGCTCTTATATATACTATAGAAAGTAGTTTGTCACATAGTATAGTACTTACAATACAGACCATTAGATATAATTATCCAATAAGGTCTAAGCATGATAATTGATAAAGAGAGAAAAGATAGATAAGCATGTAACAATAAATTAAGAGATGTAGATAAGATCATCATTGATAGCATTACCTAAGCATTATCTTAGAATAAATTTTTAGAGTTTCTCTTATAGTTTTTCTATTAGGGTTCTTGACTGCCTAGCTATTGTTATGTTAGCTAATATTCTATCTAATGTCTTATCTGATTAGAATAGATTTTTAAGTATTTAGAGTAGCCACTGTCTCTAGAGAACTCTATTCTGTATTCTCTGGAAGTAAGTTGTATACTTAGTAACTATAAGTAATAAAACTTAGAATTCTCTGGAGATTGCAAACTCTATTTAAGCTTATAGACTTTGTTTAGTTGCTCTAATAGGAGAACAGAATTCTTTTACTAAGACTTCAAAACATTGATTGATCTGGTAATCTTGGATTGTCTACTTTCATGTCTTGATCTCTCTTATTATTTCTTGCTTCTCAACTGATGTCTACCTCTAATAACTATTCCATAACCTCCATCAACTCTAATAAAGTTTTGAGACTTCTTTAGCACTATTTACAAGAAGTAGCCAAGTACTAGTATATTTTAGAGCTTAACTCTAATAATATTCTCACTAGTTTCATAACTTAGCTTAAAGACTTGTAAACCTCTATATCTAACCTCATCTCTATATTTGTAAATATATTCTGCCTAATATTACTCTTAATATCTCATACTTAGAAATCTCCCTCACTACTCCAGATCTTATGTCTTACCTTTACTGGACTTAAGTGGTGATCAACTTGTATTGGAAAGCACTTATCAAACAGTTTCTAATGATATATTATATATCATATAGAGATCAGTATTTATAAAGATGTAAGCATATCAATATAGTGACATAATTAGTTATCTTTTAAAATTAGTGTTATAACAGATGTCAGTCCTATTAGGTACAAGTTTTGATCATGTGGTGGAAACAGCTTGGACACAGACCATTACTATTTTGTATAAATACTTCTATATCTGAGAATTAAATCTCAGATATTATAAACTTAGGTTCAAAAGTAAGAGTAAAAGAATAATCTTGTATTGGGTAATACAAGAGAACTTGATAGAGTTCTGGTTACAAAGTGTCTACCTTATATACACTTGGCTAATAGTCTATACTATACTAACCTAGCTTATTCTAAAGGGACATGTATATTATATGCCATTAATATGTAGGATAATGTTATTATTTTGGAACTTTTTAAACTTAGGGATAGGGTTTAGCATGACATCACATGTGACTGTCACAAACTGTCACAGATAACATCATAAAAAGAAAATAAAATAAAATAAAATAGAAAATAAAATAAAAAAGTTAAGTCCATTACCTCTAACTCTAATATTAGACTTAAAAACATTAATTATCATTATTCAATATTCCTTATTATTATTGACATCTGTATTAATATTTATTATCATTGTTATCATTATCAAACTTCTGAATCATTTCTAAACCTCTGAGAGTACATTTAAGGTTCAGATATTACAAATAAGTGAGTAGTTTATTTTGTGATAGATCTACTCTTACCTGAATATCAGCCTAACCTCTAGGACACTTATCTAGTTTAATAAGTAAGATTCCCTTATAGAGACCTTGACTATTATGGGATAGTAGAAGCTTATTGGGTAATAGTAGAAGAGAGTAGATCATTGCAATTATAGGGACAATGTTGAGTGAAGGTCTGGTAGAATTTGTAACAGAGTTGAGACTTGAGTTTTAAGAGAGAAGAAGTCTGCAAGGTTAACTACAGATATTGGTGATGTTAGTAATCTGAATTTTAGCAGAATATTCTAACCTTATCTTCTAACCCAACCTATTTTCTATGTTATCTGCAGATAACTCTGGTAAGTGTGAATTGCCCTTAATAGTACCTTTGCATATTATAATAGTTATATTTGAAAAGAAAGTAAGAGAAGTTAAGAGTTTGAGTATAAGCACCCAAATTAGTGTATAACTCTGGTTGATTTTTAAGGTGAGGAATTATAGAGTATCTATATATCTTAAATACTAGTACTTAGTAACTAAGATTATATCCAAAGATCAGAGTAGGCAAGTAACCACTCTAAATATACTAAAGTTCTCAGAATAGAGTTTGGAATTCCATGGAAATTATAAGAAAGTTATGTAATTAGTTATGGAGTAATTAGACATGGGATAAAACTAGGTTAATCTATACTAAAAGTGTCAGAATTGTAAATGATGAACTTGCTTTTATTTTATTTTTATTTTTTATTTTTTATTTTTATTTTTATTTCTTTATTTGGGACTTAGATAAGGAGTGTAATATGATGTTATGCATGATAGTCACATGTCACTGTCACTGTCATATAAACATGTGATATAAAGAAAGTTATAGAAGGTTCTGAAGCAGATAATATTATATATTATATTGGCCTTTGTTATATGTCAAGTTCACTTATTCTAAAGATATATCTCTGTGGTAGTGATGTCTTTCCAGACATGTCTAATAAAGCCTATCTTTCATAACAGCTATCTTTTCTGCAACATGTTTCTGCAGCAGTAATGTAACTTATTAAGCTTGGTCTTCTATGACAAAGTTCTTTTATTCTAACCTCTTTCAGTGGTTTAATATTGGAATCTGAAACCTCCACTTGGGACTGAAACCCCTGAGTATCTCCTAAATATCTGACTTGTATATAAGATTAGTAGATACACTATAATTTACTAGTCTGATAATCAATGAAGATAAACTCTATTGAACTTGATCTCCAGTGTTCAATAGCAATACATACCACCATTAGCACTCAACTCCTTTTTGGACTTCATCAAGTTATCTAAAGTTGGGACCACATGATAAACAGACAGTATAGCATATAAGCTAAAGCCAAGGTTGTTCTGACAAAGTCTGCATCACCAAGCCTCTTGTATAGAGTTTCTATACTCTGTATATCTCTGAGCTAACCCCATGGGCTTTTTCCTTCTGGTGTGAACTGCACCTGACAGCCTTATGGAAAGCACATGGACTTTAGGATAGGTTAGTTGTAATATACATACAAACCACAGTCTGTAGTATATAAGGTAGACTAGTTTGTAACAGGAACTCCATCAAGTTCTCTTGTGTTACTCAATACAAGAGTATATTTTTCATCTTAACTTTGAGACCTAAGTCATAACAAGAAGAGTGTTGTAAATCAGAAGGAAGATATCCACTTCCACAGATGTTTTGAGTAGAGCAGATGTTAGATATGCTTTATCTGTGATGGGAATTGGATGAATCATATATGTTTGGGTTGGTATATGACACTATGACATAATTATATGACCAATTCATGTGACATAAATGTTTTCATGTTTAAGATGGATTATAATACAAATATTCTTAGCAGATTAGTATCTCCCTCTATGATTAGCATGGGTCCTAGTCATTCCTAGCCTCTAGACTTTCACAAAATGCTAAATAACTTGATCCTATGCCCTGTTTGTTATATGTGCTCTGTATAGTTTCATTATAGTGGACTTAACTTCTAGTCATTTACAGTTGTCTGCAACTCCTGGGTTGTCATAGCAGTTTCTGGGACCTCTTATTTGTCACCTGTGCTCCAATTTTATCACTGTTTAAGGATATAAACAAATCATGGGAGATTATACA
>Ga0157363_1006759_pt1 | contig 10831 bp, 3 predicted proteins | sample AttsexASBM1_FD_111477 | JGI IMG/M metagenome (GOLD analysis project Ga0157363, IMG submission 111477) | Fungus gardens microbial communities from leaf cutter ant in Ribeirão Preto, State of São Paulo, Brazil - Atta sexdens ASBM1 | ecosystem: Host-associated > Fungi > Mycelium > Unclassified ...
GGCGAAATTGTAGCATGCGTTGAAGAACACAAACACGAAATTTATATGAATGTGTGACCATATATATAATAGTGCGTATTGAAAACTGACAAGTTTCCTGTATCTCTAGATAATATACAAAAAGAAAAGTAAGAAGAAAAATGTAATATCTGCAATGATTTTTGTTTCAACAGTTTGATATGCATAACCAAATCTAATATAATTTTGCGTGTATAAAGTTAATACAACGTTAAGATTCCTTAATTCTGATTACAGACTTCCCGTTTCATTTTAAAGAAATCAAGAGTTCCCTATAATTTTATCTCTTTCACGGTTACAGCCGTGATTTCGTTATTTTATTTAATTTTAGATAATGTGAATAACAAGACAATACGCGAGAATCAATGCGAGTTCTATGTGCATTGAGTACGACTGCATTCGTATGGAATCGCGTTTATACTCGATTTTTCGAATACGTTACCTATGATCGGCTTTACACCATGATTATATCAGGTAGAGAAGCATCTTCTTCCGTGGGCCCAGTGCTTGATAGAGACGTAACATCATACACACGTTACACAAAGCAGCGGGCTGAGTCACGACCGATCAATGTTACACGCGGTAGGTTCAATCTCCGAACCCCTTTTTTACCTTTCTTCTATTGATAAGTCAATCAATCGAGATAGATCGTCTTTATTCGATCACCGTCTAGGTTATGGATTTATTTTTGTTTTTAATTGATGAAATGTAAGTAAAAACAAAAGTAAACACGTGATCTTTTTATTCACATTAAACAATAAATTAGAAAATTAAGTATTTTCAATAATTAAATTAAAACTCTGCTCTTTATTACTGACGTTAGATTAAGACTGACATAAAATTTTAATTAAAAAAAAAATATATATCATCGAAGAATCTGTTGAAAAGAGACACGCAACGTTTGTTCTGTGACATATCTTGCATAATTGTATACATTGGATGTAGAAAATTTCTCGAGAATTTTGATTCATGTAGATTTTTATTCACGGCATCTGGGGAGAGCAGCCATATTTTATATGTAAGTTATGCGTCTCACGTTGTACATTATTTTCCGGCTTTTGTCCGGCGAATTTAATGCCCGTGCCAGCCGAAATATCTCGGAAGGGAATCAAAGTACCGTGTCTCTTTCGTTGTACACGGACTTGAAGGACGCGCACTCCAGCGCGAGTATAAGTACCTTATGTTCCCACGCTGGAGCAGCCTCGAGGGCTTCCCATTCCGCTATCGGCTCCTCACATTGCCCAGTATTATGTAGGTATGTATGTACCTTCTCGTACTTGAAGAAGGCGTATGTACAGGGTGTACCGGTGAAACATATTGAGCCGCGGTTTCGTGAGACGAATTAACAAACGCCACAGAGAGACGATCAAGAAAGAGAAAGAAAAGTGTCTGCGCTTCGAACTTTCGAACTTAAATGTTCAACTAACATAATCGAGCTCAGTTGGACTGAAAATAATAGTAAAAGGAAATTGTAAAATTTGATTGAAAATACGTTGGCAGAAGCGCAATTGTTCGGTTAAAATATTAGTTATATTATTACAATATGAAATCGTTATATTATTAGTAATTTAGTCATTGAACTAAGCCTAACACTCACCTGGCAAACCTCTCCTTATCCTGGACGTTGTCGTCGTCCAGTCTTCTATATTTACAGCCACTCGGATCATCTTCATCAGATCTGCAAAATAAATCAAAAGTGCATTAGTAATGACAAGTCCTTGTATCAAATCTTGTATCAATCTTGTATATTGATTATTTTAACAATAAATTAACTTAATAAATCAGTCTACTATTTTAATTTCGTTTCATTATTTAAATGAGCTCTATGGAATACTGTCCTGTGACAATTACTGATGCCTGAAAACAGGCAGTTAAATTAAATAAACGTATAAAAGAATGTATTTTTTTTTAGGTATCAATCTGTTAAGGATAAATGGATGTGGATAGCCGAGTTCAGCACCCGAAAGGAACAAATAATAGAAATTCCGCGTGCGTCGCGTCACCGATACGTAAAGTGTAATCGCTTCCGGACAGCCAAACGTGACCGTACGTTCCAAAATTGGTCACTGACAGGATTGTCGACGGCCTTTCTCCCTCTTTTAAATCTAGAACGCTCGTAACAATAAGTGACGACAAGAATATGATGCACGATATTCACACTCATTCATTCCGACTTTTTCATTCAAGCTATCATTGAATCATTATAATCATTAATAAGATATTTTGAACACAAGAGCAACGATTATCTTTCCTTTATAACATATCGTAAAGAAACTTTATCTTTTTTAATCCGCAATTATTTGTTCCATAATATAAAGTTATTATTGGACTATTTAATGATTAACATAATTTTTCGAAGAAAAGAATAATAATCGACTATTTCATTTATATAATATATATCATTATGCAAAGAGATTGTATATAAGAACAATTTTGCTGAAGTATCTGAAAGTTTAGTTAGATACAGATTTGAAAATAAATTTGTTGGACCAACAAAATAATAAAATTATAGACACTCAAAATTGGTTACTAGAATGTCAAAATTTTTTGCTCATCATACTTCAGCCTAATTATTTTCATAATCTAACAAAATTATTTTTAAATATATATTTACAATTAAATTTTTAGACATTTTAGCAAATTCATTCTTTCCGTAAAATATCTCTTCAAGGATGTATCATATGTACACATTCCCTGCAAAGAAAATTAAATTTGGAGATGTATTTAATACTTACACTTCAAATTATATACACATGAAAGTTATATAAATAAGATATATTACATTTTTATTTAATAATACATTTTTATCGTTTATTTTATTTATTATTTATTAAAAATTAAAATTTTTTAAATAATAACAAAAATCTAAATTTTTTAAATAAATTCTTTAAATATTCAAAGTAATTTATGCAAAGTTTCATTGCGATTTATTAGTTATAAAGATATAGAATAAATAAACATTTTTTGGGGCAACCAGTTCAGGCAATGTAACTCTACACATAAATAATCTTGAATACATTATATACTTATATTAAAGAATTGAGATTTTTGTCATTTATTTTATAATACATTTCCATATATTTTTATTAGAACACAGTTTTAAAAATACTACACGGAGATAATTTTCTTTTAAAATTTATCCTAAAAATATAGTAATTATGGTTATTATATAATACAAAACAATATTTTAAAGATTTTTATCGTGCATTTCAGTAAAATTAAAAAAAAAACTTATTTTATACTTTATGATAGTTTTATTAATAAATGAGAGAGATTTACATTAAAAAATTCTTTGAAATACAATGTTGTCCCACGATTATATATACATATTTACAAGATAAACTCTAAGAAAAAATTCTCTTCATACTATTTAAAATAACTTATGATGCAGTAAACTGTCCAAATTTGTCATATTATTTTTAAACATAATTTAGAATAATCTATATATATAATTTTTTCATAATTTTGTTATCATTTTAAAATATGTATAAAACATTTTTAATTGATCGTAATTCTATATAAACTGACGATTATATATAGAATAATTATATGAATATATGATATATAAACGTATGATATGATATTTATCAAATATAATTATTCATCGGGTTATATTATTATATATTTAATCCTTGAAAAAATCCTCGAAATGAAATATGCGATTATCATATCGATATCGATTATAGCGTTGAATTCACCGAAGCCCGGGAGCGACAGCGTCTACGAGTCGCTTTCGGAGAACAGAGGGAGAGAAGAAGGATGAGGATAGCACCGATAAATCCGTCACCGATCGTCTCATTACCGGCGTAGGAGAGCGTGTATACTGTCTTTCTACCGAACACGATAGAAAATTATGCTCTGATTGCGAGATCAGACTCCACGCTCGCGCGCAGAAATCCGGCCGATCGTCAGTCTGTATTGCACAGCGTCCGCGCGGGTGATGTACGATTCTGACCCTGAGCGAAAAAGCGAGACCTCTTTACTTACCAGTACCCTTCTACCCGCTGACCCTCTGCTTCGCCCTACCCCGCGCTCGTATCCCTCCGCGAGGTTCGCTCACCGGTGAACGTCGCGTTGAAGAGACGGTGTACGGCCTCTTTGCCCCCCCCACCCCCTTCTTACGTTTCCCCGTCGCAAAGTCCGTAGGACCCAACAGACTCGAGGTAGGGATGGTGTAGGGCCTGGCAGCGAGTGTATCCGGGTATCACGAGAGTGCGAGGGGGATTGAGAGAGAGAGAGAGAGAGAGAGAAAGCCCCCTCTCCCTCCTTTATTTCTTTGCTCCCTCTCCTTCATCTTCCTGCGCGGGAATCTTCTTGGTTCTCTTAGTCCCCACGTTCTCTGCGTTCCTTTTTTCTTGCTCCTCTTCCTCTTCGCAAGAAAGCAAGAGGAATAAGAGAGAGAGAGAGAGAGAGAGAGAGAGAGAGAGAGAGAGAAATGAGGGAGGAGGGGGAGTCGCGGAGACTTATGGAGTACATAATGATGCGCCCCGCGGTATTACGTCGACTTAACGGACGCGTATGCGTGCTTCGCAAGCGATGAAGTCGACGACGTCGAGAAGTATTCGCAGCGGGCGGGCAAAGCCTCAGGGGTATGCTGAAGTTTTAGAAGAAGAAAAGAAGTGGTCTATGCAAATCGATCGTGAACGTTCGCTACGAATTGAAGAGTGAAGCTATGATTTCCGCATCTAACCGTCGGAGATGCAATTTCAACGATTCTTCTGTACAATATCTCGTTCGTTTTTTAATTATATTTTAATTGTATTTATTTTTGTATTAAAATCTTTAATATTTTCATCTGTTAAATGAATTCCATGCATCAGATGTTATTTAATTCTTATCCGCGGTATATATAAAATCCTTAATTTACTCATAAACGAATATGAGGAAAATGAAGCTATAAATTCCGATCCCTTCCCTTTCTCTCCTTCTAGATGAAAGTATCCGGAGTAGAGCAACGATAAAGTGAAAATTATGGGGAAAAAGGCAGTCGAAGGCGAGAGAGAGATAAATGTGTGACAGGGAGATGTATGAAGCGCATAATGATGCGCAGCGCAGTATTACGTCGACTTAATAGATGTTTCGCAAATAGAAAATCTCGCGCAGTAGGTTTAGCGACTCTATCCACCGGGATTTATTTATGAAGAACGAGAAATTCAGTTTCTCGATACTTAATCTCTATGCATGCTATATAATATTAAAATAATCTTGAAAATATAATTACAATTTAAAAAGAATGAAAAAAAGATTACATTTTGAAATTTACTTTACAATTAAGATTGCATCAAATCCTTATTTAACCTTTACAAAAAGGTATCTGTTATGCCTTGATCATTATATTGTCAGACATATAAAGTTTGTAATATATGAATATTTGACATATATTTTCTTGTATAGAACGTAATGCAAGAATTGATTTATAATTAAATGTCATGTTCGACATTTTGTGATTGCGTGTTATATCGGAAAATATATACATAATATTAGTGATTGATGATCAGAAAATTTTACTAATTTTACTATTTTTCTGCAATTATGAAGAGAGCAAATCTTGAACTAGAAAAACTTCGGCACTAATTTCAGTATTACATATATATTTTTCTGTAATTTTGCAAGCATAAGAATATAAGTATGGAATTATTTTGATATTTTAATACGTATAATTTATATTATTGACATTAAACTATTGAATGAAGCTTTAGCAACATAAATAACATGTTAAATTGTAATCTATTAAAGAAAAACATTCTGTAGAAATTAACCAATAAATAGGAAAATGCGCTTCTGAAACTGGACGCAAATCCGAGAGAGAAGATACACGGCTTTGATGCCGCTCTACCATTACGGTAGTTTGATCCTTGACACAGAGGAGATTTGGGCAGTCCAGTTCGGAATTTTGGCGGTGTCGATTGAAGGACCGGACAGACGCGATGCTCAGTTACGGTTTCTCTCTCTCTCTCTCTCTCTCTCTCTCTCTCTCTTTCTTTCTTTCTTGTTTTATATTCTCCACGTGCAATATATAAATAAATTCGCAACGAGATCGGGAGAGAGGAGTCGAGGCAGCCCCCGCTCTATTTCCTCGCGTACGCGCCCCGGAACGCCCGATAATTTGTATACGTCGCGAAAACCGTGGGAACAAAAGCGCCGATACTTAGGTGTACACGGCGATCGTTATCTTTGCTATCGGAATACCGTCGTAAACTGTCGTATCTTTTAATGTAGCTGTGTTATGCGGGAATAAGGTATACCGTCGCCTGAGAGAACGGACCACATGTACCTGGTATTGCGTTGGTATTGATACGCGCACGCGGTATAGCTACGATGCATTTCCATTTAGATATAATGAGTTAATAATTTAGCGAGATAGCCCGTGAATGTTCGAGTTATTTGTCATAATGAAACGTAGCTGATATTAATTTTTCTTAAGTTCTTTTTTTTAATCTGAGATTGATAATTACGTGTGCATTTAATATAACATTATATATGATTCTATATAATTATTTCATATATATAAAATGTTATATGTGAATGATTAAGATAATTCTATAATAATAGCATGTATATTCATGAAATATTTAATAAATAAAACTGACAATGATTTTGATTAATAATTATTAAAAAAATAATAAATATTAGATAATAAGAATGCAAAAAATTGCGAATTGATTATGATTATGAAATTATTAATCACTTCAAATACAAAAACAAATTTAACTTAATTGTTAGTTATCAATTATTAATCGCGTTAAAGAAAGACATATATGTTAATCCGTAAAAATACAAATTATAAAAAAAAAATTGATACTTTGGTCATTATAAAGATGCACATGTTTTCGAGCTCTGTCGTCAGTTTTGCACCTTTCTTCTAAGAATTTAAAGAGCCAGCCAGAAAAAAAGAAACACGATGCTCGAAGAAGAAAAAGAAAAGGAATTCGTGTGACGTGTCCAGTTTACGGTGGCACCTTTTTGCATTTTTCCGTATGGCGCCGAAGTCACGACTTGACCCTCTCGTTTCCCTTTACCCACTTTCTTTCGTCCACGATCATATTCTTGCATTTATATTCGCTATTCCTTAAGGTTCGTGTTATACATCTACTCTTTTTGCACGGCGCTTAACATATGTCCGAGTACTTTCTAAAAGAAAATATTGTATTTGTTACAGCAAGATAAAATGATATTAAATATTTAAATACATAGATATCTGTTAAGTAAATCGTTAAGATAATATAATTCGTGATTTTCCAGTTATACAATATAAATATTTCCAAAGTACTTCATTTAATCGTGTCATTTTTCTCAATTTGTCACCTCGATTTGCAAACTCGAGTGTATATCAATGTAAACAGAAAACACGGAAGAATCATTTTCGTTTATTTTATAAATCTGCCGAGTTTCACGCGTCCAATTCAGAGAAGAATCGCTAGGCATTTTCAGCGAGCAACGAAAGAGAAAGATGAAAAAAGAAGAGGAAGATCTCGATAGTACGAGAGCACGGATGCATCTCGATCGATCGCGGGCCATGGAAAATCGTCACGGCGATCGGTGACGACGAGGATCGGCAAGAACGATCGAGGAGGTGGTGACCAATAAGGTCGCTGGAGAACGGATAAGAGTCGCGGAGTCGAAGAACGATGGACCGCCCCTCGTTGCGCGAGGCCCACCAATAGCCACGCTGTTTTCCCCTTAATATGCGAGCCTGACCGCCGGCATTACCGTTCTCGTAATGAAAAAATTACGTCACCTAGCCGCTTAGGTGTTAGATAGTCGATCAGCGCTACGAGACACACCATGGTTGGACGTTCATCGATCTGAATGCCCGAGGCATCACGTGATCGATTCGATCTCGGGGGAGAAATATGTTATTATGGATCGGGAATTCGTATATACGGATATATAAACGTAAAGAATCACTAATAAACGCGCAAAGTGATTTGATTATTTTACATCAAATGCAAAACTTCTGTGATATACAATATATAAAGAAAATTCAATTTTTTCGATAAAATTTGATTTATCACATAATTTTTGATAAGATAAATCTCTCTTATATATAGCTTGTTATCAATTTGAATCTCATTTGAGATGTTGATTCATTCCTGTTACGATGGTGGAAAGCAAAGAATTTTAACTTGCCTTCAATTTGTTTTTTTTCTCATCTATTAGATAATTTTCAAACTTCTTTGTTACACGCGCTTTTTTGTTAATCGTTTGTTACACGCACGCTTGTAACATTATATTAAAATAAATTCTTAATATCAGAGATAATGATTGATATCACACAATAGCTTTTTTTATTGTTTTATTGAATCCTGAATATTTTTTATAGATTCTTGATATCATGCATCCTTAATGTGATAAATCTTTGTGTTTCTGATTTTTGATTGATATTATCTCTGATAGCACAGGAGTTGTACTACGAAATCGACAATTTCTGTAGATCATAGATTGTCGACCTCGCATTTAAAGTTTTGCTGCTTTAAATCTCTAAATAATACAATAAACAATGAGATTTTAAGATGTAAAACAACTTAAGTTTTAAACACTAAGCCATAAGAAATTGATCAATCATAGTCAAGTATTCTTCTTACATCTGATTGTAATTGATCAATTTCTTACGGCTTAAAGATTAAGTTTTAAGTCTTAAAATTTCATTGTAGATGCCACTTAAGTTTAAAATAGTTTAGCTGCTAAAGGCAAAAGATTCTTAATGTCATTTTCGCTGTTAATCCGTGACATCATCTTTGATGTCATTAATATAAAAATATCAGATTTTTGACGTTAATAAATATGTGGATCCCTCATAAATTTATCATATTTTTCCATGCATTTTCATTGAATTGTAGTGTTATTCTTTGCATTAATTCATAAAATTCTTTTATTTCATCGAGTAATATATAGGTGAATGATGTTGAAAGTCTGCTCGACGTTGTTTCAATGCACGCCCGAATGGAACAGATCAGAAACTCGACCATTTTCACGCCTGAGAAAATTCTTATTGTCTAAGGCGGATAGTTCGCCTAGAGCGGAAAGTCACGCGAATCGACGCACAAGGAAGAGGAAACGAGAAATCGACTTAATTGCGCATGCCGTTTAGTACTTTTGTGCGTACAACGAACAGTAACATACAACTGCTTTCCATCTGCCTTCCTTCCGTACTAGACATCCATTTTTTCATGTTATATTTATCGCTTCGTATTTTTGTATTACTTATTTACAGACATCTATACCATAGAATAATAAATAATAACTACAAATAAAAATTATACTGACAAGAATAAATCAAAGAAAGAATTTTATTCTCGGTCGAAGAATCTTGTGTTTGATAATATTCAAAGTAAATATACTTTTCTACACTTTGTAATAATATTTCTAATTCTTCAGTTTATAATTACATTTCAAGTCAGTTTATAATTACATTTCAAGACAAATCGAATCGATGACGATGTGCAGTTTATAAAACTGAGAAATAAATATATTTGTAAATTTACATGAATATTATTATTAAGCACCAAATCCGCTTTTACCAAAAATAGGATCCTTCTTTTTGTTATTTGAATAGATAATAACAAGAAAAAGAAAATTCTATAAATTAAGCGATAATATTTCTAACTTCAGTTTATAATTACATTTCAAATCCAACAAATCGAATCGATGTACAGTTTATAAAACTGAAAAATAAATATATTTGCAATTTTTCAATTGTTATATATAAATATTATTATTAAGCATCAACTTTTTGACCAAGAATACTATTCTTTTTTCTCTTATTTTTTTTGTGTTGGATAATAATATAAGAAAAGAAATTCTGTGATCACAGGGCGATTGTTAACATATTGACTTTATATAAAGAAGATTAACTTTTGAGAAACATTTTCATTTTGCCGAATTAATTTGTCTTTTATTGGATCTTTTGATTATAATTCCGAGTTTCTTACATTTTACAAATTTACATCAACGTATTGTATTATCACTGACAACTACAAAATATGAATTTGACTATATAATAACTCTAACTTTGTCCATAATCTAAGAATTATATTTATAACATCTATGCGTAATAATCGTGACTAATAATTGTAACATAGTTGATTTATCGTTCCTGTATTTGACTATTTTTTATATTTATATATTTTACATAGTGAAGATGTCTATATCTTGGCCGAATCGTTTATGAATTTATACTTTAACAATTAGATATTATTATTTAAATATATGACTTTCATTACTGAAATCCTGCGTGTGACTGTTTCTTTATTTACTGCGTTTATAATTTAAGCCACGTTGTTGTGATTTTTGAAGAAAGAAAAGAGTTCCAAGTTTTATTTTATACTCTCTAAATCTGAATCAATGGATAGTCACTAATTACAAGTGGCATACTTTGCACTGATAATCAATGAAGTTCAACTAAAAAAGAAAAAATGTTTGAGCATTATATAACTAAAATACTTTGCATGTTAATTTCAATCTTCCAATACCATATTCATTAATTAAAATAAGGTTAGTTAGATCACATCATAAAGATTAGTTAGGTTAGAGAGCTTACATTTCATTCACTGATTACCAATGGCATACTTGGCACTGATATCAGTGATTATTCACTGATTCAGATTTAGACAGAATCTAATTATACGATATATTATGTTTTCAATTTATATCTATTAAGAAAACTAAACAAATTTACAAATTATTGATGTTAACTTTTTTATTTGAATGTTAACTCATTTCTATTACAATAATTTCGATAGCAATGATGAAAAGCAAAGAATTCCAACTTTTTGTCCTTTGTTTTTTTTTTTTTGGCAAAGATTCATTCAAC
>Ga0157363_1006760_pt1 | contig 10830 bp, 12 predicted proteins | sample AttsexASBM1_FD_111477 | JGI IMG/M metagenome (GOLD analysis project Ga0157363, IMG submission 111477) | Fungus gardens microbial communities from leaf cutter ant in Ribeirão Preto, State of São Paulo, Brazil - Atta sexdens ASBM1 | ecosystem: Host-associated > Fungi > Mycelium > Unclassified ...
ATTTAAATATTTAAAACACCAAATTATCGCATCTTTGCATTTTTACGTACATTTCATTACGAAACTGACAAGTTAAACGAACTTCAATTGGATAATTATTGATATTTCAGACAACGATTTTTTAATTACATCGAACAACCAAGCATGTACGATAAAAAAAAAGATATTTTCTTTCCCATGTAAATGACATTCGACATTAGCAAAAAAGCGACGAGACAAGTCGTGTATGAACGTAAAAGTAGCGAAGAACTAACTATCGATTTATCGTTAGACGAGTGCTTCGAGCGCATGACGATAAAACGTTTGCGTCTCGGCAAAACCACCTACGGTCGCGGTACGCTGCAGTAGGTTCACCGTTACAACTCCCACCGCGCTCACAAAGCTGTCCAGTTTGCATCGTTTCTGCACGCAATATTTTATAACGATGCCAACAATCCGATACTCGAGATATTGTATGTTTTCGTAGTTAATTACGCTACGAAAAGCCCACTCGTCTGCATAACTCGGGAGATGTTCTATTTATAATTTCAGGTATCCTTTTTTCTGGTTAGATAATCTTTTTACGAGAAACATTGGAAAAATCAGAATGTATACGTATAAAATAAATATCAGAAAAATATATCCGTATGTATATAAAAATATATATGATATATATAAAATTAAAAGTAAAATTCTGTTTTGAATTCTAACGCAAGTTAAGAACCGTCTAATGTTAGCTCACCCTTTATTTCATGAGAGAATTATATTTATACAGATTCCTTGGTAATATTAATAGGATTGGACTATATACTAGAAAACTATATATTGTTTTGAAACTTCAACGGATTACTCTTGTCTCTGCACTTTATGGCTTCTATTGTGAGGTTTTTGTAACTACATGCTACAAATATTTGCGTTTGTTATATTGTCGCAGTTTCTGTCTCTGTATATCACTCAAGGATATTTACGCGACATTCTACTTGGAGATTGTAACAATCCTGATATTTATTCTCTTCCGTGTAAGCCGAATGTGCGGTTGCTTCATGTCCATTAATTCAGGCTTGACTTGGCTTTCATCCTGTGCGAGCCAGACTATTAGATATATTTTAACTTACAGGATGTTTTTAAAATCGTTATTATTTTCATTGTAGATTTTTTGATCGATTTGGAATCTTTTCTCAACGCAAACATTTTTAAGCGCACAATCTTCCAACAATTAAAGACAAAAACAGGAGACTTCCGAAGTAAACTTTAGAAGCGCAAAAATTAATAACAACATCACATTCTTCAGTCAATTACGATTCATATATTGATATAAGTAACAAAGTAGAATTTTAATTCGAATCGTAACTACATATAAATATGTATGATAGAATTGAAATGGTAAATGATGACTACAAAAGTAGTCGAAAAGAGGTTACGGTTAAAAGGGACATCCGGTGGCTCTGCAATATCCTGTAGAATCAGTTGAATATAGGTTGCGGTAGGGAGTATCTGGTACATCTGGGAGTATCTACTCGGAATACGAGGGTTCGAATACAGGAAAAAGGGGTCGATTCAAGGGTGGGAACAGACAAAGATAGTCGGATTTCTGTCAGCTTTTATTACAGACTGCGCGGCGCCTAACGCGTTCTAAATCTACAGTTAATTACCCGCGAATTGTGCGATCCAAAATAAGCCGGTCAACATGACTCATCTACTTTCCGGAATTAATGTCGATTGTATTGAATACGTTTGACAAGAAATTGGGACGAAAATAAATATTTAAATGTATGAAACGAGATATAAGATCAAATTATTTTTTACATATATTAAAGTTGTTGAATACATGAGTAAAGAAGAATAGACATAAAAAGTTATTATAAAGTCATTAAAAGAAATTTACGATTTAATGACGAAACACTTATATAGGTATATCAATTGTAATAATCATTTGAAATCTTTTTGTTCTGTGAAAACACAAAGTTGTTTAGGTATCAAACACATGCATTTCTAGAAATTAATTATCTGAATTGACTTTATTAAGGTCTTTTCTCAGAAATTCTGTTGTTGAAAAAGAATTTTATATACGTTTCTGAAACGTGTTTGTATAAAATTTTTCATGCATCAATATGTATAAATATACTTTTAAGGCCACGGGTGTTTTCTATACAAAGATTACGCGTTTCGCGGATTTCCTCCAGATTCATTCTTGGAATGCCAACGTTTCGTAAATCTTGCACTCCATTTCATCAGGGCGAGGAGCAGCCTGATACTGTATCTGTATTATGTATAATTATGCATATGTAATGTTTTTACATTTCTTCAAACTTGATTTTTTTTTAAACAAATAGTACGAAAATTTACATTTTTAATTATTTTTAATGTTTTCATAATACTATTTCTATTATTTCTATTATACTAAAAAATAATTTTACAGAAGAAAGAAGGCTGTATGAACACATATGGGCATATTTCATATATAATACATGTATATGTTTATAAATATTTATGCGTATTTATGTATGTTTATACATATTCGTGCATGAACAATTTTTTACCGGGTATGTTCTTGGAAAATTTTTAGCTAATAATGAGATATCTTATATGCGTTATGTGTACGTGGGATAATCTCTATTTTTCTCTTCTCTCTCGCAGCAGATTACACGTCGTTAATTCCTAGAAATATATTTGCGTGTAGAATTCTACACCTACGTGTCCTTGCATTCCTGTAAATGAATTAATTATGTCGTATCGTAGAAATGTGCTAATATCCGAAGAAGATAAACTTTGATTCGCTGCAAATCTCTTAAGCACTATCATTTACAACACAAAAACTGTATAAAAAGATTTCTAGGATCTGATTAAAATTTAATTAAAAGTATAATATTTGCAGGATCGTTTAAAAAAATTTTTTTTTTTTTTTCTCTACAAACACATATAACGAAAACGTAAAATTTTATGACAAATATGTTTTGAAATGTAATACTTTATATCCTATTCAAGATAAAAAAAGAAAATAAAATCGGATTTAAGGAAAAAAAAGAAAGTTGCACAAGAAAACCTCGAATAAGCATTATTTCAATGTTTGCTTTGATGTTTATGGCTGTGATATTTAAATTTATTTATTTATTTAACAAGCGTATTTAAATTTATTTGATTTAATGAAAAAAAAATATACGAATATAACAAATAAAAAAAATGCGAATGCGGAAAACATGAAAGTTTTTTAAATTTTATTTGAATAATTTATCTTCAGATTTTAAGTAGCATATTTCTTTTTTCAGAGTGATCCTAGTACTGCATTTTTACGGGCAGCTCGTGCTGGGCAACTCGAGAAAGTTTTGGAATACTTGGAATCTGGAGTAGACATTAACGCTTCTAACGCCGTAAGTAAATTGATCTGTCGCTTCCCGTGGATTTTAAAGTAGTACACAACCGTGTATTATCTCAGTGTCTTGGGAACAGTCACTCCTTAACGAGAATGAATTTTATATATTGCAGAATGGCTTAAATGCTTTGCACCTGGCAGCTAAAGATGGCCACTTGGAAATCGTGAGAGAACTCCTAAATCGCGGCGCAATTGTGGACGCCGCTACCAAAAAGGGAAACACGGCATTGCACATAGCTTCTCTTGGTAAGCATATACACGCCTTCATTTTTCTGTCTCTTTTTCTTTCTCTCGTCCTATCTTTATTCGTATGGATCTCGTCGCTTGTTAAATGCATATAGGACAAGGATGCGAGTGATTTTAAATAAATATTTATTTCTCTTGAGGTTTGCGATCTCGCATTGCAAAGTGCGAGATCGATTCCTACGAATAATTCGCGTGACACCGATATTTTCTTTCAGCTGGACAAGAGGAGGTGGTACAAGTGCTAGTACAACGAGGTGCTTCTGTGAATGCACAATCGCAAAATGGGTTCACACCGCTGTACATGGCTGCCCAGGAAAATCATGACTCTGTGGTCAAGTATCTCCTCTGCAAGGGTGCGAATCAAACATTAGCCACCGAGGTTTGTATGAAATGCTGTTCCATTATTTATCAACGAATTCTCGTCGTTGTCAAACTTTTTAAATATATTTTAAATATATTATTTTTACAAACCTCTATTTTATTTTTAATTAAATTATTATTTAATAATCTAATCTTCAATTATTAAATATGCATGTTTTTCTTCGTACAGGACGGTTTCACTCCATTGGCGGTGGCTATGCAACAGGGTCACGACAAGGTAGTGGCTGTTCTATTAGAAAATGATACCCGTGGTAAAGTTCGACTGCCTGCCCTACACATCGCTGCTAAGAAAGACGACTGCAAAGCGGCTGCCCTACTTTTACAAGTGAGTTATCGTAAGCGAGTTATCGCTTTGTCAGTCACGACTCATATTTTAGACGATAATAGTAATAGATAGAAATTAGTCCTTGTATAATCTCTTTAATTTTTCTCTCATTGTAGAACGATCATAATCCCGATGTAACATCGAAAAGCGGTTTCACTCCGCTTCACATAGCCGCACATTATGGCAACGACCGAATCGCTTCCTTGCTTTATGACAAAGGCGCGGATGTTAACTTCGCTGCAAAGGTACATAATTTTTAGAGAAGAAGAAGAATTAAAATATTACCGAAATATCTCTAAATATATTCTCTTTTTACAATTTCAGCACAATATCACGCCAATGCACGTGGCTGCGAAATGGGGAAAGATTAAAATGGTTAATCTCCTCATGAGCAAGGGAGCAAACATCGAAGCAAAAACGAGAGATGGTTTAACTCCTCTGCATTGCGCGGCCAGATCCGGTCACCACGAAGTAGTTGATATTCTCATCGAGAAGGGGGCACCCATTGGCTCAAAAACAAAGGTACTAAATCGACCATATGCGTTTCACCGACAAAACGTTTCCCTCTTGTCGAGATTAATTATCACTTGGTTTTTTGTTGACAGAATGGTCTTGCCCCGTTACACATGGCTTCTCAAGGAGATCACGTTGACGCCGCGAGAATTTTATTGTATCACCGTGCACCCGTGGACGAAGTGACGGTGGATTATTTGACTGCACTGCATGTGGCTGCACACTGCGGTCATGTCCGCGTAGCTAAATTACTTCTTGATAGAAATGCCGACCCTAATGCGCGAGCGCTCAATGGATTTACCCCTCTTCATATTGCATGCAAAAAGAATCGTATAAAAGTCGTCGAACTCCTCCTGAAGCACAAAGCGAGCATCGAAGCTACGACTGAGGTATATAACATTTTCAAATTCTTCTCCTCATATTTCTCTTAGCTTCACTTATTACAGTAAATACTTTATTTTATTCCCTGTTTACGACTATATGATTGCAAATATATGAAAATGATTAATGTCATATATATATATTTTTTTACAGTCTGGATTAACTCCACTGCACGTAGCGAGTTTTATGGGATGTATGAATATCGTGATTTACTTACTACAACACGAAGCTAGCCCTGATATACCGACAGTAAGAGGCGAAACGCCATTACACTTAGCCGCCAGGGCGAATCAAACTGATATTATTAGGATACTTCTTAGAAACGGCGCCCAAGTCGATGCTAGAGCAAGAGTAAGTTCCATGCTGATTAATAATAATTGATATGAGTAGCTTTTATCAGCTAAAGATTAATTTGTTATATAATAAAGCAGATATAAAGAAATGCGAATTATTCGTAGGAGGAACAAACACCGCTTCATGTCGCTTCCCGTCTGGGTAACGTCGATATTGTGATGTTATTGCTGCAGCATGGTGCGGGCGTAGATGCTACAACGAAAGATTTATATACACCGCTTCATATCGCTGCTAAAGAAGGCCAGGAGGAGGTTAAGATTATAAAATGTTACATATATATATATATATATATATATATATATATATATATATATATATATATAAAAAAAAAAAAGAGATAGATTTCTTTTATAACGTGTTTCTATGATCACACAGGTTGCATCCGTTTTATTAGAAAATAACGCCTCGCTTACCGCAACGACCAAGAAAGGATTTACTCCCTTGCATTTAGCGGCCAAGTACGGCAATATGAACGTAGCTCGATTGTTACTGCAAAAGAATGCGCCTGTTGACGCTCAAGGAAAGGTAAGCACTTTTTAAATTTAGCATTTAAAGATCAAATTAATTGTAAAAAAGTTAACTTGCACGCATTATGCCACATTATTTTATATGTCGGTCTGTGCAGAACGGAGTAACGCCTCTTCATGTAGCCTCTCATTACGATCATCAAAACGTAGCTTTACTTTTACTCGATAAAGGAGCTTCACCACATGCCATGGCTAAGAATGGCCATACACCATTGCATATCGCTGCACGCAAAAATCAGGTACGATTACACAACGGTAATTATTAAGAATGATAGCAAATAAAATTACTTTTGCTTTCAATAGATGGATATTGCGACTACTTTGCTGGAATACGGAGCGAAAGCTAATGCAGAGTCAAAAGCGGGTTTTACGCCGTTACATTTGAGCGCACAAGAAGGCCATACTGATATGTCAACCCTTCTTATCGAGCATAAAGCAGACACAAATCACAAAGCGAAGGTAGATAAAAAAGGAACACGATGTAATTTTCAATTAACTTTTATTTATAAAATTTTACGTTATATTTATTTTTACACTTTACAGAATGGCCTTACGCCTCTACATTTATGCGCACAAGAAGATAAAGTGAACGTCGCATCCATTCTTGTTAAGAATGGTGCTCAGATTGACGCTAAAACTAAGGTAACATAATTAATAAGCTTTCTTGTATTATACACGTAAACTTGTCAAAATAACTCACATAATCAAAAATAAGAATTCATCCTGATCATAATAATATCAACGCGACTACGATTGTGTTTTTAGTTACAGTATGTTAGCATTTTATGCATAATTAAATTATCGTAGATGACGTAATCTTCATAAGTGATTGTTCATTGCTCTATATTGTCCATTGATAACTTCGAAATAACACCTATCTCCATAACACTGTGTAGTAGCGTGACTGCTATTGGTCTTAAAGCATCTCGTTACAAATAAGACTTATTGGATTCAATAGTAAAATAATTCGTGAAATTGTATAAAATTGAACCTAATTATTTAACAGACCTAATTATTTTACATCCAATAATACATAAAGAGATCTTATATCTTGTATTTTCTCTAGGCTGGGTATACGCCATTGCACGTGGCGTCTCACTTTGGTCAGGCAGCTATGGTACGATTTCTCTTAAGATCTGGTGCTGTTGTTGATAGCAGTACCAATGCTGGTTATACTCCCCTTCATCAAGCCGCACAACAAGGACATACACTTGTTATTAACTTGTTGTTGGAGAGTAAAGCTAAACCGAATGCTGTAACCAATGTAAGTTTTATTTTATGTTTTTTACATTGAAATTCGTTGAAAATTATCAGAATACAATATAATCATATGCAATGTAAATTATTTTTTCACAGAATGGACAGACTGCTTTAGATATCGCACAAAAGCTCGGTTATATAAGTGTCATTGAAACATTGAAAGTTGTCACAGAGACTATCATCACAACAACTCATACCGTTACTATTGAAGAGAAATATAGAGTTCAGGCACCCGAGTCCATGCAGGAGACATTTATGAGTGACAGCGAAGACGAGGGCGGTAAGTATTCGTATTTAATCACTAATATCTTTTTGCTGCTTACTATCTCTATTTGCTGCATAATTTAATGATGAAAGTTTGCGATATTGGAACGAAATAAACTGTTATAAAAAATTTAACAAGTGTGTATGCATAAAATATTGATAATGTTGCAATTGTTTCAAAAATAGCTTGTTTCTGATATCGCAATAAATTTTACAAACATATTCTGACAGCTTATTGCTTAACATAATTTATTTTGCCTTGCATATTCGGATTTTAGCATCGACATATAATAGAGCTGATACATGTGAGAGAAAGTAAAATTGATAACACAACAATGCTTTTGCTTAAGCTGATAATACGCATAGAAACGACAGTGTCTAACAAACTTTTTTAATCCTTAAGCAAAATTATATATCTTTCTAAATATATCTATATAATTGTGCAAGCAGCACGTTATCGCAATAAATATCGCGCATATATAGGTAAAATAAGATGTATAGGTTTTAAAATTACAAAGCTGAAGCTTTTTAGTAGATACAGTATTTGCACGCCAAGAAGATAAAATTTTTATGAATCATTGCATGGAAGAGAATTACGAAAACTTAATATTAAAGAGTTACGAAAAATAAAAAAGTGTAGGAGTACAAGTACATGTGTATTTGATACATAAATATTCAATCAATTCGAAGTAATGTGAAGATTAGATAGAAGTAATGAGAATTAGCAATAGAGTTCTGAGAACGAAACAGTCGCATGTCCGCGTGCATGACACAAAAACACCATTAGCATATGAAACTGAAGTTGGCTACCCAATAGAAACTGATATCCTTTCCCCGATCCACACGACCACAACGGTATAAACTATATAAGATAGTCGAGATAAATAGAATTCCAAATTTCAAGAAGAGAAAATTAGCTCTATCTGTCAAAGATTCAGTTTCTTAATTATCTATTAAAGTTATCAAATGGATATCAAAATATTAAATGGAATCATTTGCTTGATTGTTGCGTTTATGTTATTTTGCAAAAGCATGCACTTAGCCAATATTCACTGGGTTGTATTATATATTTTTATTGAAACTAAAGAATAAATGATCGTAAAACTCTGATCAGGCATATTTAAGAATAAAATACGAATCAAGTCTTTTAAAAAAAAAAACAGGATTCGGGATTGTCTAATTATTGTTGACTATTTAACGATCAACTTGATATATATTAAAGATCATATATTAAATCATATATTAAATTAAAAGATCGTCTATTTATCTAATAATGTATATATTGATACAGAGCTTGTAGACATGTGTAAAAACTTTCTTTAAAATTAAAAATTTAGTTGATTTAATTATTTCCGACAGTAGGGATTTAAATATCCTCATCCCATCTTGAAATTATATGACGTATTTGTGTGCCTAACAAAAAATAAAGGATGTTCTGTTAGTTCGTAACTTAGCGATTCTCTGTCTGCTTATTTAACAAGCCAGAATCCACGCCACGCGTACATCTCATTGATTCCTGCGTAGCTTCGGTGTTAGTTTTTTTTTTTTTTTAACAACCCAGTGATAGAGAGCGAAACTTAGAAAAAAGAACAAACAAACAGTGTATATGGTGCAAAATTAGCGTTCTGATGAAACCATGACCTTACCTCGACGGCGTGTACGATGTATGTAGGTGGTGATGAAATCGGCACGGCAGCCATGAATGTGTACGGGCAGCCTCCGCACGCGCAACACGTGTACCTTCCTTCTTACTACCAGGGCCAAATGACCTATACCCGTAAGTTGTCTGTACTCTGTTTCTGTTACACTCTCTCTGTCTTCATGCGTTCCAACACGGAACGTCACCGCGGAAAATATTACGTAGATAATACATTATATGTACACGCTAGCACTGTCGCAGAACGACGTAATCGTCAGAAGATGTGTCATTGTTAATTGTCGTTCTTTTGCCGATGCGACATCCCGCATAGAAATTTTTCTAAATATTCTCTGATATCGATCAGAATGCTTGACACGCCAATTCAATCTAAAAAGATGTGCTTATTGCAATAAATATTATTAGAGAATTATTATTAATTATATTATTATTATTATTATTATTATTATTATTATATTATTATATTATTAGAATTATATTATTAGAGAATTTATTATTGATTCATTTTTGTCTTAAATATAAGTTTTTTATCTAGAATTGTAACAGAAATTAGCTCTTTTTTTACAGGGAAAATCGATATACTTTTACATCATTATTTTTATATGTATATGAAGTATTGAATTCAATAAAATTGAGAATGAAAGTTACATTAATATATTGATTGCAATTATAATTATTTATTATTAGTATTTCAAATAGTATTTGTTAAAAAATATTAATTGAAATAAAAATGATTCACTTTAAATAAGCAGGAGTAATAGTTTTAAATCATTTTTATTAATATAATAAAGATAAAATAATGTTTTTCTTAAATTTTTCTAAGATAATAATAACATTACATTTTTATTTGACAATCTTAAAAAAAAAGCTTTAAAAAATATTAGAGAAGGAGCAAGCGAGATCTTTTTTCTCTTTGAGAGATCTTTTTTCTCTTGAAATTGTCTCTTTTTTTATTTAATTTAAGATCGCGTTTGCAAAATATTGCGCTTCTGATCTGAATCTCCATAAATTTTCCGAACGGAGTCCATAATTCTTTTGAGAAATCAGACTTTTGAGAAATTAGATCGTAGAACGTTTTCTATGTGGGAGCAGCTGCTTCGTTATTTTTGACGATTAGAGCATCGTGACGTAGCGGTATACGATCATCGTAGTATCGATCATCGTCGTCATCGTTATTATTTCGTCGGTAGCGTTCGTACATCCGCATCTCGGATCACGTTCCACTCTTTCACGAGTACATTTCGAGCTAATCGAACTTTCATACATCAGATCTGCATACAGAGACACGCACAGACACAACTATTCCTCGCCCGCTATTTTTGTCACACATTTATTATTTTCGCATTCATCTTCCTATCATCCTCTCTTTTTCTCCTCTGAATCTTTTATTTTTAATAGCAACAGTCCGATAATATACGAAATTACACTGTGTGAATTATATTCTAAATATCAAGTTACACATCGTGATTTTTAATTATAGATGTTAGGAGAAGATCATTTAATAAAATTACATTTTATTATTGAAAATTCTTTATAAGAGAAAAGCGTTGTTGAAAACATAATTATATTGTAC
>Ga0157363_1006761_pt1 | contig 10827 bp, 10 predicted proteins | sample AttsexASBM1_FD_111477 | JGI IMG/M metagenome (GOLD analysis project Ga0157363, IMG submission 111477) | Fungus gardens microbial communities from leaf cutter ant in Ribeirão Preto, State of São Paulo, Brazil - Atta sexdens ASBM1 | ecosystem: Host-associated > Fungi > Mycelium > Unclassified ...
ATATATATATATATTAATTATATATATTTATAAAAAATCTTTTATTTTATTTTGCGATCGACTAAAAGAATAAATATTTATTCTTTTAGTCTTGAATTTTATAAAAAAAAAATTACTTTCTCTGAACCTCTACATAATCAATTGTCGAGAACGAGAATGAAATATAATTGAATAATCAAACGATCTCAGGGAGAGATGTTCGATCGTAATTATGAAGAAAGATCACTCCTACCCAAAAATTTTATATTCCTAACTCCAATGCTCACAGTAATTTTTTTATTTTTGAAAAATCTAGCTTTAAACTATATGAAATATGAAAGCATGGGGCATAATAAGAAAGGGAAAGAAAAGAAAAATAGTTACTTTAAAGCTTGTGACGCCACGATTGAGAGAAGACGGTATTATATAGTCAATCGTCTCGAATGAAACTTTCTTCATAATTACGATCGAACATCTCTCCTTGAGATCGTTTAATTCAATTATTATTGTCAAGGCGACTGTAGTTTCAATTCTGGTGGACCAGGAGCGCTGCTCAGCGTGAATGTTGTGAATCGTGTTCAATAATATCTATAGATTTGTCTGACAATTTGAGAAAGTCTTCAACCATATGCGATGATTGTCCTCATGATAAGACTCTTGGCATGATGGTCGATTCTCTCCAAGTATGAAGAAAACATGTGTCATTAATTCCGAATTTTGTATACTCTGCTGCAAATTCTTATGAGGAATTTTCTTCCTAGCCTAACCATGAGTACCCATGATAAATTCGATTTCTATGGGAGGAGACTCTTATCTTGCTGTAAATTCCCATAGGTATTTTCATGAGTTCCTATAGAGAACTAGGGACTGCGCATATAGGGAACCGGAGAATAAGAATTTTAACCTATCAGAACTGTGTATTGCAACAATACATGACTTCTGATAGGTCGAAATTCTTATTCTCTGTTCCCTATTCCTTTCATTGTGCAGCCCCTAAGATTCTGTAGGAAGTTTGTATAGTGTAAATAATTGATGACAACAGAGAAACATATCAGGGCGCTTCTCGTCTCGAACTCAACCCTAGTCTCTTCTCCGAGTATTGATAAATTTCTGTCACAAGCTTTGACGCTGATAGCTTCTCTGTTGTGTCTATTTCCTCTAAATTTCTTACAAGATCTCTAGGATTTATGCAGCATGTATATATAGGCTAATATAGGAAATTTTTCTATAAGGTTTTACATAGGAATATATGGCAGCAGTCCATGAAAAAAGACTCCTATAGGATTGCATGGGAAAAAGAATGATGTGCACGTGCAATTGGATCTAAATGATGAAACAAGATATCTCGTATTTGGGATTATTCTCGTGTGCATAAAGTAGACTAAACTGAGTCAAAATGTCATATCATTTTGCAATTTTCAAAATAGTTTCTAAAAATTGCTGAATAAGTGGGTAAAATCGACGCATAAGACAATTTTAAGATATTTTTCAGAGTTCTTTATAACATATTTTAAAGATGTTTTTCAAAGAACTCTTAAAGATATCTTAAAATTATTTAACGCGTCACAATTTTAGACATTCTGAATTAAGATCATATTGAAATCGTAACATTTTATAATCACGAAATAAGACGACCTTCGAGAAGAAGTTTTTCCTTATGTTGGCGATCTTGCTGCGTGCACGATGGATTTGTGATCGCACGACCAATTTGCGATCACTGTCCAAGCGTTTCCTGCGGTATGATTGCTTCGAGGGTACTTGGTCAAGAAAAATGAAATTTTCCCTGCTTTCTAAATTTTATTTGAACAGACCTCAAATGCGGGCGAACGTGTTTTATAGTAACGGAAAGGATCTCAACGGTAGCGTGGTAATACTTGTCCATGAGACGAGACACGTGCTGTCGACGAGACAATAGAGCGGCCATATTGATCTGAGTGTTTTAGATCGATTACGCGCGTCGCATGCGTCGTTTAACAATCGACATCTCGTGGATTGATCGATTCTTTATTGATATGATTAGATGATATAATTAGACGCCGTAAACGATAGGGGTACCGAACACGCCGCCCGCCTTGAAAGGGTTGACTTTCAATATGACATACAAGCATGAGTTCATTAGTGTAACATGAAACGCGAATTGCTCTGATACGATTTAATATCGTATTTAGTCATTGGACTGAAAATCAACAAAGGTTAACATCTAAATACGCAAGCTGAAAAACAATATAATAATTCTTAATGGAAGGTAAAGAGAAGCTTGCGTGAGATACGATATAATTAGAAGATAATAGCTAAAGACACTTAAACCTAAATGTTTGTTAACACATGGACTAGGCTTCAATTAGTAATATTGATAATTTAGACAGTGGCCTCACGTAGGAACCCTTGACAGTCTTCACGGTTGCGGTGCGCGCAATACCGTCGGGACTGGGATCTCCTGGAGGTCCGCCCTATTGCCCACTGAAGTAGGGCTAGGTTCGACTGCCTTATGAGCACAAGTTGATTAGTTGCCAGCTGAATTCTCTTGTTAGCTATCCATTTGGTTCGGACTTGTAGAGAGTGAAGATATTCATTATTCCACCTGCGCTAAAAATGCTGCCAGATTTGCTCTACGCGTTGCCATCGCAGCAGCTTATTTTCGTTGACGTCGCTCAAGTCAACACAAGGAAGACCATTCAAAGTCATGCCAACCAAGAAATGTCCTGGACTTAGGTATGCTAAGTCGTTAGGGTCGGCGCTTAATAGTAAGAGGGGACGCGAATTGAGGATCGCCTCTATTTCACAGAGAGTCGTTTGCATTTCCTCAAAGATCAAATGAGCCTTGCCCACGATCCGAGTCATGGTATTTGGCAGATTTTATGACTGCCTCCCATAACCCTCCAAAATGAGGTGCATTAGGCGGGATGAAGCTCCATGAAATTTCCAACTCGCGCAGAAAATCTTTAATCTCGAACTGGACTTGTTGATCATTATATATGTCATATAATTCTTGAATTTGCCTATGAGCGCCCATGAAGATGGTCCCGTTATCCGAATACATGTGCGCGAGTCTATCCCTACGCGAAATGAATTGCTTAAAAGCGGCAATAAAGGCTTCGGACGTAAGGTCACTTACTAATTCTAGGTGGACCGCTAGCGAAGCACACGAAAAGCGAAACGTATACTTTGTGACTCCGCGCGTTTCGACGCTTTCCCTCACGTAACAAGAGCGACCCGGCATATTCCACCGCAGCGAGAGAAAGGTCTAGAGACGTTAACTCGACTGGCCGGTAATGAGCCCATTAAGGTCTCTGATTGATTAAGTTTAGCCCTAAAATAAGTTATACATTTTTGTATTCCACGTACGGTGAATCGCAATGATAGCGGCCAAAAGCGCTGGCGCACAAAAGTCATCGTGGCTTGCAAACTCGCGTGTAAGTGTTTTGTGTGTGTTCACGCTCTAATAATACTGAGTTATGTATTTGCGTGGCAGGAGAATTGGATGGCACGCATTGAACGTGAGATTTGAATTTTTTAACCTCCCGCCAATTCGCATTAGTCCGCTTTCATCTAAGAACAGAGATAGCGATAAGATATCACTAGAAGCTTACAATTTCTTGATTAGTGCTTGATATTCATGAGAGAATGCTCGCTGTTGCACCGTTCTGCAAATACAATTTAAAACGATAGATATTTCAACGGGGGACACAAAAGTAGATACTGCGTGCTCCTGGTGTGCCTTGGATAATCTTAAACAATACGCTATGATGCGACATATTTTATTTAAATTGGAATACTTATTTAGTCGTCGATGATGCAAGGATGGGAAGTGGAAACGGTTACGCGGATTTTCCTTTGTTCGGGAAGATCATTGTCTAAACGCATGAAGACTCTGGGCGGCCAGTGTCCTTCATCCCATTTTAGAAATTCAGGGCCATTCCATTACTTCTTAGCATTGATCAAGTCACAGGGATTTAGCCCTCGCGACAATGTATCGGCAGGGTTGTCGGAGGATGCGAGCATTTGGTTTCTGTTAGGCGCTGAATTTCACTCACCCTATTTGCCACAAAAATTGACCACCGTCGCGAGGGGGAGGATATCCAGTTTAACGCAATCGTTAAGTCCGATAGATAAGTCGGGCATTGCGAGAATTCCAAGGTTCTCTAACTTTGTTGATTAAGCGCGCCAATAGTAAGGCCGATTAGTTCTAATCACAGTAACGAGACGGTCTTGAGCGGCGCGAGACTTTGAGCACAGTAACTTGGAGTAATGAGACCGAGCTTAGTGCGAAGATATATGCAGGCTCTGAACGCGCATTGGCTGACATCGCAAAATACATGATTGGTTGATGGGCATTGAATTTAACACATCGAGGAATTCTTTGATTCAAATCACTCATCTGTGTTCTGAAAGTAATCCAACGAGTGTGGATGTCCTGAGGAACGGACTCATCCCATTGGATGGACAATTGCTACAAATCTTGCAAGATGAATTTAGCTACCCTGGAAAGTATGATCCGTTTTGATACAACGTGAGCTTTTGTATCAAGTTTTCAGAGAAATCGGAACGTATCCTGGCACTGATTCCATTGCATGCCTAGAATACATGATTCCGCAAAATTATCTCTGATAATGGCACACGGTTATGATTGTCTATTTCCAATAGTTCAAGACAGTTCGAGGCCCATTTGCTTAACTCAAATGCTTCTAATTTTAATAGTTGAATAATTTCATTGCGAATTAGTTTTAATTCGTCGACTGTATCCGCTCCGGTGAGCATGTCATCGATATAAAAATCTCGAAGAACGCATGCCGCGAGTGAATTGATGAGCGTGCTGCTCAGCTAAATGCTTAAGGCACCTGATGACCAGAAATGAAGCTGTACCGTAAGTGACGGTAGTGAGTTCGTACGTATCAGACATTAACAGAGAGATCGTCGCACCAGAGAATTCTCTGCAGGCGCGTCTGGGACGGATGCACTAAAATCTGCCGATACATTTTTATGATGTCCGTGATGATGACATAAATGAAAAAACGGAAGCGCATCAAAATTGAGATCAAATTTTGTTGAACGGTCGGTCCCACTAGAAGCGCGTCATTTAACGATACGCCAGAACTGCTGCGGCAAGATGCATCGAATATAATACGGATTTTCGATGTTTGCTCGACCGTTTTGAAGATGCAACGATGGGGAAGATAAAACGATATTGGTTTTTCCGTAATGAGTGGCTCTAGACTTGTATGGCCCAGCGATAAATATTCGTCGAGAAACGCCGCGTATTGAATTTAAGCGTAGCGTCGCGCTTGAAACGCCTCTCGATGCTCCTCACTCGCTTGAGAGCTGCTTCACGCGAATCGCCAATGTTATTTAACATTTCTCTGACCGGAAGCTTGACTGTATAGAGAGTGATATGAGAATTTTGAAACACGTTGTCTAAAAAGTGACGCTCGCAAATATTTTCCTTCATTGTGTAATTGTCCGGTTGCGCAAAGATGTCGTCCATTTGCCAGACACGACTGACATGTTCGTGTAATTCCGCATTGGTTACAGACGCGTTAAACGAGTGAACCTTTGAGGCAGTCGATATGGTACTACCCAACCGACTCGTTAAAATCCAGCCCAGTCGTGTTTTCTGAAAAGTTGGGTGCTTGTCTGAAGACTTGACTTGACCAACGCATATCAGATTCCAAAACAACTCCGATTAAAAGATCAATCCAATGATATGTGAAATCGCGGATCAACTAAACGAATGTTGCGCGGAAAATTAAATTTGTCCCGCCTCGAAGAAACCGCCGGAATTTTAGCAGTAATCTGATCAGTAACGATGCATTCGATAACCGCGGTGTACGAGATGAGTCGCGATTGTAATTTGATTCTAACTACGTGATTGGACGGTTACAGAGCCATTGATGCTGGAAATCGAGATATTTAATGGACACGTTTCTAAACCGAGAGCTTCCACAAATTTCTTGGATACGAAGTTCGCTTACGATCCGCAATCCAACAAAGCTCGACACGCCCTACGCGAGCCGTCGCTGTCACAGACGAGCACAACCGCAGTCGAAAGCATGACATTGTTCGCTATTAAATGATCCTGAAGCATGAGTCACTAGGACGGAGGGGGGAGGAGTTGTCTTAAGTGCAACTTCTTTATCGGTATTGTTAGTCGATGGGTCTGCATTGAAGGCATATGAAGCAGCGTATTGTGCTTTGCCTGGCAGACCTTGCATTGACCGGAAGTACATTTACTTACATGTATGAGAAGAGGAGCGCAAGCAATTGACGCAAAGTTTGCGACTGCGAATTTCCGCGGCCCTTTGTGATACTGGAAGTGCCACAAAGTTTTTGCAATAATAAATGATGTGATCTCCTTGACAGAAGTGGTGTTTAGGTTTAATGGTAGCCGCGCACGATGACCACTTAACATTTGGCTGCGATTTTGCTTCGACTTTCTTTGCGGAACCCTTGTGATAGCCTCGAGCACCTGACATCGATGAGTAATAAAACAGCTGTTTAAGCGATGGCAGCTCGTTACCCGTTAAGAAAGTTTCCCTCTCGCGTAACGTGAGTGAGTCAAGTTTAGAGATTAGAATGAGGACGAGAAGATCATCCCAATGCATCGTGAGACGCTTCAATGCCTGAACGGCGTGCAAATGTTTCGCGGCGCCGTCAAAGATTCTTCTGAGATCGATTGCATTTTCCTTTGTCATAGTCGGCAAATCCATTATAGCCTTGACGTGAGTTTGAATAATCACGCGCTTGTTATCATATCGTTCCCTGAGAATTGATTACGCGATATCGTAATTAGCGACAATTCTAACTGAACTGATTACAGCGTTTGCATCGCCGGTGAGTGATGCTCGTAGATACTGAAATCTTTGCGTATTTGAGAGCGAGGTGTTGGAATGGATAACCGAGTTGAATGTATCGAAAAATAGAAACTATTCATCAATATTTGCCGGAAAATGTTGGTAAATTTAACTTAGGCAACCGAACTACGTACGTACTACGATCTGAGTCGCGAACACTTGAAGAGGACGGAGAAAAGATGGACGTCGCAATGTCGGCGAAGGGGAAATGAGCTTGCGGATCTTAGCGGATAACGCATAAAACGCTTCCTCGAATCCGTCTCGATTGCAGTCTTCGGACTAATGATTCTAGACGCGATTGCACCTCGTTATATTCCGCCCAATAGTGCTCGAGTTTCGCCTTCCGCTCTTCGAAATGAGCTATTGACGGGCTAATGGCGGCGATTGACTGTAAGTTCTACGCGTACATGATGCCTTTATGGTCGCGCTATCGCTTAAGTATCGCTGCTTCTGAGTGGTCGACCATCTTGAATGCAAATACGAACGTAACGTGTACGCAACGGACACGGCGAAGGGAACTTGATTGACAACGGAGACAATGGTCTTCCTTGTTACGCACGCAATTAATCCTAGAAGAGGATGCGATAGATGCTAGATGCTTTCCAGTCGAACGTTGTTGGACAGAAACGTTCCTTTCGCAGATGTTACGCCGTTGAGGGATGACTTCCATTGCACGTCGTCTGAATTGAACCTTGTTTTCCGCCGTCGACAGAATTTCGCTCGCAAAACGTTGATTCTGCGTCAAGATATGACGCCGGGCTGCGTCTCTAATGCTTAGACGCGGGCCTTGCGGCTGTTTTATTGAATTGTGTGCTGTCACTTGCACTGATTGTTGCTTGTCTTGTTTGCGACACTTGTCTTGTCTCGATGAGATACCCTTGTCTGCCAAATTGCTGCTCGCCACTTCACTGAGGCCAAATACTTGACAGAATCCGGCTCGAAGGACCAAAGAAATGTTGGCGAGCTTGCTGCGTGCACGATGGATTTGTTATGGCACGGCCATGCGATCACCGTCCAAGCGTTTCCCGCGATATGATTGCTTCGAGGGCACTTGGTCGAAAAAAATGAGATTTTCCCTGTTTTCTAAATTTTATTTGAACAGATCTCAAATGCGGGCGAACGTGTTTTATAGTAGCGGAAAGGATTTCAACGGTAGCGTGGTAATACTTGTCCACGAGGCAAGACACGTGCTGTCGACGAGACAGTTAGAGCGGCCATAATGATCTGAGTGTTTTAGATCGATTACGCGCGACGCATGCGTCGCTTAATAATCGATATCTCATGGATTGATCGATTCTTTATCGATGTGATTAGACGATATGACTAAACGATAGGGGTACCAAACACCTTAAGAAATTCTTGTTTGATTTAAGGTCGTCTTGACGAAGTCAAGTCAGTTTTAAGATTGAATTTATTTGATATTCGGCTGTTTTCATAATATTTCGGTTGGATTCTTCAATAGAAATATTGCATTGAGAAGTGTAAATTTAAAATTAAAATTTATGAAATGTGTTATTATATTATCTTTTGTATGATTAGACTGTGGATTCCGAAATGCGTTCCCTAGTGAAAAAATTTCACTGAAATTATTCCATTAGAACATTTTAGCAAAATTGTTGATTGAAAAATTATTGAAATGTCACTAAAAGTTAATTTTTCAACTGACATACTGAAAAATCGCTGAAATTGAATTAGATTTTTCTGAACTTCTGTAAAAACTTTTTGAAAACTTTTTTTAAAATTTCTTTAAAATTTTGCTAAAAATAAATTTTTCAACAAAAAATCGCTAAAATTAAACTGAATTTTTTCTGAAATTCTGTTTAAAAACGAGGATTAATTTCAATAAAATTTTTCCATCAGAGTTGAAAAACGGATTTTACAGATCTGTCTCGTTCGTCTTGTCTGTATTTTTTTTGGAGTATTGCAGGTGGTAATTAATGTTAAGAAGATCGCGTTTATCTCAAATTTTAAAAATACACTGAATCAATGGGTTTTCGCGTAAAAATAAATATTTAACAAGAAAAAGGAGTTGCGTTGCTCCGCGAATCGAAATATATCATTAAAGTTGACGACTATTTAGGTTAAAAGATCTGTCATAGCAGTGATTCATTGTTTTTAAAATACAAATTCACTGCTTTAAAAATAAAGAAAATAATTTATATTTTTAAAGCAGTGAATTTGTATTTTTAAAGCAGAAAAGCTTAAGTTATTTAAAATTAATATCTTTTTAATTTTTTTTATATAAATTAAAGTTTAAATCCAGCATTTCTTTAAAATACATGTTGTAACTATAAATGCGAGTTCGCCATTGAGCAAATTTTTATAAATTTTGAAAAAAGTTACAAATGTTTTATAATGTATTATTAAATTTTTGTTAATTAAAATTAATAATATTACCGATTTAAATATAAGTAAATCTATCGTGAATTTCTCGTGTTTCCAACTTTTTGTATATGCTTGTTTTAATGTAAAACGTAAAATATCATGTAAAAAAATCTTCTGACATATAGGCAAAATTTAGAAGAATATTCGTTTATAATCGGTTAAATTTCAGTCAAAACATTTCTCATATGAATTTTGGTCAAGTTTGTATTACCAATAAATTTTTGAACAGCGAGCCAAGAATTTAATTAATTACTTTATTTAATTGCTATATTGAATATATCATTTTTCAGTACAATCATGGTCTGTAATAGAGAAATATCTTGTCTGCCTACAAGAACTTGCACATGTGATCACAACGCATGATCATATCGATACATTTAAGTATGATTTCCTCAATAGTCGTCAACTTTGATGTGTATCTTGATTCGCGGGAGAGAGACATTTTTTTATTATCAAATATTTATTTTTACACGAAAATGTCATCTATTCAATGTATTTTTATTAAAATTTGAGGTGAACGAGATCTTCTTAATAATTTTAATTTTTGCTTAAGTCTACCTCGAACACATCTTGACAAAGACCGTTTTATTTATTATATATACATGTCAAATAAGATGTTTTATAATGACTATGAATTAGAAGTCTTAAATCTATGCTTATTTTGAACAAGATATATTTATGTCAAGACTGTTCAAAACGTTTTGAAATAAGATCATCTTCAATAAGTTTTAATTTGAGATTTTACTTAAGTACCGTCTTATTTTTCGATTATGAATTTAGAAAACACCATTAAGACCGTACTTAAGATAGTCTTGAATATAAGAACGGACTATGAATACCGATCATAGTCAGTTCTTATTTCAAGATTATTTTAGGTAATGTCTTAAGACGCTAATGCGGCCCTCTAATTGGTTCATGACATCAAAGCAAAACTTAAGACAGTCTTGAATATAAGAACTGAATACTAGCCTATGAATACTGGCCTATAATTTTGGCATTTTGCTCTTATCGCCTCATGGAAGCAAATTTAGAGAGATTCTATTGTAATAATAGTTGCTTTATTTTTGTCAACTCTCGCGAATTAGAGGCATTTTCATTAAAATCTCTTATTGAATTTAATTCGAGAATATTATTTTCCATATTTGCTGTTTCAGATAGTCTCGGTAATGAGTAAAGAGTTCTGGTAATGCTAGAAGTTCTGGTAGAGGGACAGGCAATACTCGAAAAGGTGTAGAGGAAAGGAAAGAGGAAAAGGAAGATCCCTCAGATCTTATTTCTTTCGAGGTCGTTAATGTGGAAAATGCGGACGTTTCGTTCTAATATTAGGCTGGTAGGCAGCTTGTTTCCGAGGTAGTTCATCAGAAGAAATCTTCTATGAATGAAAGATAAGTCGGAATTATAGATTTCTTTCGAATAACCAATACAGAAAGTGGAATTTGAAGCAGGAATTGGATTTCAAGAGAGAGCATCTGCGTTGTTATGCAAATTTGTGATTTATATTAGGTGTACAACTTTGCTTCCGCCGTTTTCCTATAAATGGCTTTAGCGGTAAGTGGTGGTCGAAATAAATAGATCATAGACGTCATACAATAAACTTGGGCATCTGTCAACATAA
>Ga0157363_1006762_pt1 | contig 10827 bp, 3 predicted proteins | sample AttsexASBM1_FD_111477 | JGI IMG/M metagenome (GOLD analysis project Ga0157363, IMG submission 111477) | Fungus gardens microbial communities from leaf cutter ant in Ribeirão Preto, State of São Paulo, Brazil - Atta sexdens ASBM1 | ecosystem: Host-associated > Fungi > Mycelium > Unclassified ...
ATCTATCTGTATATAAGACTAGTAGTTACACTGTAATTTGCTAGTCTGATAATCGACAAAGATAATTCTTATTGAACTTGATCCCTGGTATTCAACAGCAACACACCAAATCAGCACTCACTTCCATCTCGGACTTCTTCCTATCATCTGAAGTTGTGACCATACAGCAGACAGATGGCATAGCATATAAGCTGAAGCCAAGGTTGTTTTACAAGTCCACACATCTCCAAGTCTATTTTGCAGACTTCCACCCCAGTGTGAACTGCGCCTGACAACAATTAACAAATTCAATTGGATTTTGGGACTGTCCAAGTGACTTCAAATAGTCTTATCACACATTGGTTGATAAGAGCAATAATATCATTAAAAACTGGTATATGACATTTCAAGTATCTGACCTCAAAGATACTATTTCTTTAATCTTCTAGATAACAATCTCTACAACATTGAACCCTTGTATATCAAAGAGAAACTGTAGATTAAGCATTTCAGATACTCAAACTTATTATACATAAAAGCTATTTGAGCTATCACAAACCATGCTCTAATAGGGAAATATTTAAGGTTTTTCCTAAGAAAAAGCTTTAACTGTCTGTGTAGATCTTATTCAATTGAAACCAGATGTCACATTCTCTATGATTGCAGAAGGTTTAATAAATATTAGAATCTAATGAGAGATATGATTAGTTAACTAGTAGCTTTTCTTGAATTCAATCCAAGTACTTTTTCTTTTCACAAAAGTATTACTTAGTGTAATGGTCTATTTTGTTCACTTCATACTTAGTTACTTTTCTGTTTTCTTTTTCTTTTTCTTTTCTTCCATTTTTTCTTTCTTTCTTTTTTGTTAATCCTTATATAAGTAGTTATGAAGTAGTTACTATAGACTGCTATCATGTTCTATGTAATAATTTTTTTCATTTTTTTAAAAAAGAATGTGATCTCATGTCATAGTCACACTATCATATAACTTGATAGAATATCATAGACTAGAAGAACTTAATTATAGCTTTAAAGTAGGTCAAATATACATAGACCAATTCTTAGAAGTATATAAAGTAAATTACTTTGTAGTAGGAACTCTATTGAGTTCTCTAAAAGTTTATCCTTATAGTATTCTTCTAGTTATTCTCTTATCTACTATCATTTTAGATATAGTACATAATATTTAAGAATATGTAAATACTTTGTACTTTTTCCAGTCTGATAATTAAACCTAAGTAATACACTTTCTTCTTTTACTATGATTATTTTCTTTTTCTATCTCTAAAATTATAACTATATGATATGTCATTGGTGTAATATCTAAGTTTATCTATATCTGGTTACATTACTCTTGTTATAACATATTCTAAACTCTTGTATTTTATTTTATTTTATTCTTGATGATAAAGAAGCATATAATCATGGTCATATGATATGTCACATAATATAGAAAGAGATAGAAGGTGCTAGAATAACATCAGTAAGATGGCTATAGCATATCATTTTCATAGTATATATATATAGTTCATAAATAGTAAGGACTTTTTGTTGAGTTCCTCTTGTAATTTTCATGAGAGATATATTCTAAATTACTCAAGTTCTAGCTATAAGTCACTCTAATAGTAGAAACTCAACTGTCTCTGAAAACACTGCAACATGTAGTTTCTTTCTATTTTTTTATCACTCTTGGTATATAGTTATTACAATATACCACTATGAACCAATCCATAACTGAACCTTAGATTTAAGAAATAGATAGCCACTAGAAGGCTGACTATGAATAGTAGGAACTATTAGAGCAACTAGCTGAAGTTTGTAGAATTTTATAGAGTTTGTAATCTCTAGAGAATTCTAAGTTTTATTGCTTGCAGTTACCAAGTACTTGACTTACCTCCAGGAAATCCTAAGAGAACAGAATAGAGTTTCTCAGACAACAACTACTCTAAATATTTAGAAGTCTATCTTAATTAAGCAAAATATCAGATGGAATATTCAGGAATCTAACTATAGAATGATAAAGTCAGGTGGTCAGGAACCTTAATATATTAATCTCAAACATTGCTAGATAGTGGGAGTTTATTGGCTAGTAGCTAGGGAAAGTGGGTTGATAATCAGAAGAAAGCAAGCAGAAGTTTGCAATGTTATAACAGAGAAGAAAGAAAGAGAGTAGGGGTCTAGCAGTATTATAGTAGTGTTACTGTTGAAGACTTGAGAAATAAGAGGCCTGCAGGGTTGACAACAGCTTCTGTAGTATTGCAAACTTGAATTTTAGTGAGATAGCAGGTCTCTTTATAGATAATCTTTAGTTTCAGCTTATGTACTGCATCTCTACTTGTTATACTAGTCATATATTTTAGAGATCATACTTAGGAGGTTAGAAATGGTTAGTCCACCAGAAGATGGAGAGATGTGCCATTGCCAATACTGAAAAAATGTATTAGTTTTAGACAATTTTCAGGATAAGAGTTTATTACTAGAAGGTTACCATGAATGGTTGGGACTAAGTACAGGCCCCTTTCTAGATAGACTTATTATTAAACACATAAGAGAACAACAAGTGTTCTTCAGATTCTGTCTAGTATAGAATGTTCTTCTTAGGACAAAATCATTTACTTTTCAATTAGAGCAGTAGTTGGTAGTTGAGGGAGTTAGTAGATAGTGTGAAGTAGGACTTGAAGAGAACTCACTAGTACTTACAGAGATTGAGTCTAGTTTAGATTATAAGTCAGAGAGGAAAACTAGTACCAGTTTTGCCCTATCTCTTTATATATTCTCTCCTTCTGTACTACCACTAATTTTATTATCACTATACCAATCAATTCTCCTCTTTTTTATTACAATGTAAGTCAACATATTTCAATCAATCTGAAGTAGATAGTTAGACAGCAACAAGAGTAGATAGCTGTCTGATAGCTCAAGCTGGTATTGGAGGAGGAGAGGCAGTAATGACCTCTAGACCCAACACTGGATCAAATATAGAAGTAACTATACTACAAACATTTAACAGAGAGACAGGAAAGATTTTGGGCTTTTTGATGGTATGCAGATTGTACATTAGGATAAAGATAAGAGATATCTCAGTAAAGGAACAAGTATAGTAGGTTTTGTTATACATGCAGGAAGTATCAGTAAATATTTGGAAGAAGAATATAATGAAAGATTTGGAAAGTGAAAACTTGAGTTATACAACAGTAGGAGAATTTTTAGCAAATCTGAAAAGTGAATTTGGTGAAGGAGATGATGAGATGATGAAAGTAGCAAAGCTAAAGAAATTAAAGTAGGAGAGTAAGACAATAGAGGAGTTTGTATAAGAATTTAAAAGAGCAGCAAAAAGAAGTAGATATAAAGGGAGATTATTGATTGAAGAATTCAAAAGAGAGATAAATAGAGTGATCAGAAGAAAATTGATAAAAAAAGAATGACCTCTAAGAAGTATAGAACAGTGATATGAGTAGGGAACAAATTTGGATAGGCACTGGAAGAAGAATAGATGAGAAGAAGAAAAGCTGAGGGAAAGGAGAGAGATAAGAGCTCAAACTCCAAAGTTGAATGCAGTAGTAAATATTAGAGAGGTATAAAGACAACAATTGTCTTAGCCTCAAGTTTAGCCTAGGAAGTAGAAGACTCATGTAAGAGCAACTGGGAAAAGTCTTCAGGAGAAATCTAAGTCTGTTTCTTATATAATATAATAGATAAGAACTTAACTCTAGGAGAAACCTAAGAAAATAGAATAAGATCTCCTAAAGACAGCTACTATGTTAAGTATTCTAGAATACATTCTAATCTGGTGGAACAGTACTGACCAAGCAAAAAATGATAATATCCAAGTAGTCAGGCACTTTAATGAAAATATTCAGAATAATGTTCAAAAATAGTAAATATTTATCTGATGTCAACCAGGGGCATGTAGCAATGATTAGGAGGATATAGATAGTGGTTGGGGCTGAGCAGAAAGAGTGCTAGGGAAAGTGTAGGAATTTCCACATTTTTGGGATTAGACTTTGGATATAAGAGTTGGTGTTACAAACTCTGAGTTTTTGAAATTAGACTTTGGAGTTTGTGGTTTCCTTATATTTACCCTTCTAAGATTGTTACAACTTGAAGCAAATGGTATGGATTTTAACTTGATGTTTTGAAAGTTCATTGTTCAAATAAATATTGAGGCTTGAGAATTAAGATAATAAAACTCTGCTACTCTATCTAGTGTAAATATCCTTGAGGCATTTTTCCAAAAGTTTGCCTCTAGACCAAATCCCTTTCATTTGATCAAATAATAGTACTTGTTATGATGCCAACAACTGTCCAGAATTTCCACTTCCTACTCTTCTTCCTCCATCAATGATAATAGGGTTTAGAGAGGACTTTGAACATCTTTCAAGTATAGGATCTTCTAGAACAGACATGAGCTTGATGATATAGAACACTAGATGTAGTCTTTGTAGTGCCAGACGGAGCTTCAAGCGGTACAACATGGGCCCCACTCATTTTTCCACCATATAAGATCCAAGATAGCAGTATAAAAGCTTGGTAGAGAGCTGAGTAGTATAGATATCTGAGATATCTAAGAACACTTTATCACCAGGTTGGAATACTAGGATAGAAGTATGGCATCAATTGTAATACTTGATCATGTTGTTCTGAGATTTCTAGATAGTAAATTTGACTTTCTCTAATATAAACCTTATTCTCTCTATGAACCTTGAGATACTTTCTAGATTGAACTCCTGTTGGTGTGGTTCAAAGCCCATTCATAGAAGCTAGCCAGTGTTGAGAAGGAAGGATGGCTACTATATTGAGGAGTATATATAGTTGTTGTGTTGAAACTCTATCATTAAAAGTAAATTGTGCCAGTTACTCTGTCATTCATTCATAAATGTCTAGAGATATTGATTGTCAGGTGTGGTTCACACTGGGGTGAAAGTCCACAAAATGGACTTAGAGATGCGTGGACTTGTAGAACAACCTTGGCTTCAGCTTATATGCTATGCTGTCTATTTGCTGTGTGGTCACAACTTCAGATAATAGGGAGAAGTCTGAGATGGAAGTGAGTGCTGATTTGGTGTGTTGCTGTTGAACACTGGGAATCGAGTTCAATGAGAATTATCTTTGTTGATTATCAGACTAGCAAATTACAGTATAACTACTAGTCTTATATACAGATAGATGTTATAGAAGATACTCAAAGTTTCAGTAGTAAAGCCTCTATTACTCCAATCGGAGGTTTCAGTGTTGAAACACTGACAGGAGTAACTCCATCATGGAAGACCAAGTTGAATAGGAGTATTTCCACTGTGGAAGATGGAATACCCAGATGGTTGCAGCACCACTGTAAGGCGTGTTGCAAGAAAGGTAACTGCTGTGGAAGGCAGGCTTGTATAATTTGGAGATGATATCACCATAGGAATGTAAGTTTCAGACAGGTGGACTTGCATATGACATTGATTCAGCTTCTGGTTTACTTGCTCTGTCTGTCTATCCAACTGTAGATACCAGGCTATCAAAGGGGTAATCTCAACTCTGAGGAGGCAGTATAGTTTTTTAGTAAAGAGTACAACAAAATGTGAGCCTCTATCTGATATAATACAATTAGGGAGGCTATAGAGTTTCCATACATGGTGTAAAAACAATCTCACCATGCTCTCTACAGTAACAGTGGTATGAGTTAGAATGAAATAAGCTCTCTTGGAGACTGAATCTACCACAGTTATTACAACATTGTACTCTGACAACTCTGGAAGCTTTACTACAAAGTTTACACTGATATTATTCCACATTGTCTTTAGTACAGCCAATGGAATTAACTCTTCAAGTGGTAAGTATTGAATAGGCTTGGTACACAAGTCACAGATACTTACATACTGGCTAACATATCAGGATATTTGAGACTACTAGTAATTCTGAGACACTAGTTCCAATGCTTTCCAATGCCCAGCATGTCCTGCCATCTTGGTGTCATGATGAAGAGAGACAATATGTTAATAGAGGTCATGAATGTCTAAAATATAAATCTTACTGCAAAATAAAAGAAAACTGTTAATTTTCAACTACTCCAACAAATATATAGATCTTGTAGAGAACTGTTGGAGCTCTTTTACAGCTTTCATCACTAGTTCCTCATGATGGCCTAATCTGTTACCACATTAGATATCTATCAGCAAAGCTCATTCTTCACTCTCAAAAGCTATCTCTTCCATCATCCAAACTACTAGAAACTCCAGTTTGAGCAAGAATATACTCTCACTGTCATAGGACCTATCTCTATGGTCCAGTCATCAAAATAGTGTATCTGGCTTTTCCATAAACATGTTAGAACAATAGTGAAGTACAAAGTTAAACCTTGCCAAGTACAGAGATTATCAGGCTTGCTTCTAATTGAGCTTTTTGGAAGTCATGAAATACTCCAGGTTCTAATGGTTAGTCTAAATCTCCATGGGGTTTGGTGCCCCTTTGAGAAAGTGTTGCCATTCTTCTAGAGCTCAGATGATTGTTAGCATTTCCTTATCATAGATCTTGTAGTTATGTTCTACTGGAGAGAGAGACTTGCTGAAGAATGCCACTGGATGTCATTTACCATCTGTATTAGATTCCTGAGAAAGGACTGCTCCTGTTGCAAAGTCTAAGCTATCTGCTTTTATCTAAAATAAAGTAGAGGTATCAGAGAAGACTAGTACTAGGGCTAAAGTGATAGCTGTTTTTAGGGCATCAAAAACATTCTTCTGAGTGGCTGTTCAGGTCCAGATATTATTGCTGCCAGTGAGGTTGAAGAGAGAATGAGCTATGTTCAAAAAGTCACAGATAAACCTTGAATAGAAGTTGGTGAAGTCTAGAAATGTCTGTAGGTCAGTGCTGTTATTATGGGAAACAGACCAGTCACAAACTCCAGCTACCTTTACCAGATCCATCTCAACTTGATCTTGAGCAATAACTAGTCCTGGATACTTAATCTGTTGTTTGTCAAATTTGCATTTCTCAGGACAAAGAAATAGTTTGTGCTTAGCTAAGACTTCCAAAACCCTTTAGACTGTTTGGTGGTATTCTTCCAATGTTGGAGTGAAGATCAGAATATCATCCAGATATACTATCATGATGTCCTCTGCTATGAGATCTCAGAAAATGTTGTTCATCATAGTTTAGAAGGTAGCTAGACTGTTAGTTATACCAAAGGCTCAAAAAGTCTATAATTGGTCTGAAAGGTGGTTTTTCATTTATCTCTGGACTTGATCAAAACATTGTTGAAAGCAAACATGCATCCAACTTGGTAAAGTACTTAGCTTCCTAAATTTGTATGATAAGCTTAGAGATTAAGGAAAGTAGATACTTGTTTTTGACAGTTGCTATATTGAGACTTCTGTAATTCTACACTACGTGGAGAGAGCTATTCTTTTTCTTGGTAAAAAAGACTAGGGTGGCCATAGGTGACTTAAAGGAGCATATCTGACTGGTATGAAGGTTTTATGAGAGGAAGGCATTGAGTTTTGACTACTCTGTAGATAACAGAGGATATGCCTTGAAAAAATTGGGCTCAGCTCTAGGCACAAGTTCAATTGCATAGTCCTACTAGTAGTATTCTGGAAGGATATTAAAGTCTTCCTTGGTGAAAAAGAACTCAAAACTCTGAACATGTAGGGGTAGTATAAGAGTCCATTTCTCTAACAGGTTGCTCCTTTGGAATGCTTCAAAGAGGCACTGTGAAGAAGTAGTAGTGATGCAAAGCTCTAGGTCTGAAAATTCGGAAAACAGCTCTGTTATATAAACTTGATTATTTAACTCCTCTATCTAACCCATGAATAAATAAGAAGGGAAAAGAATCTCTTCAGAGTTGTCAGCCAAGGCAGGAAAGAGGCCCAAGTAACAGGTATTAAGGGCCTATATCTGACATTTATCTACTTTTCAGATGTTTTGACAGCTAGAGTAATAGATAGAATAGCATGTTATAACAACCTCTTTCTTTTGCAAATCAACCTCTGGGTTGTATGTCTTTAGCCAGGTAAATCTTAGAATCAGGTCTTGCTTTCCCAGACTGGATACTGCAAGCAAGGTTTGCTCCAAGTGGGTTCTATACTAAAGTATTATGTTCACCACCTTAGATATCTGTCTAGCCTCATTTTGGGTGCTATCCACATTGTACACTAGTACCAGTTTGGAGAGTCTGTAAGTGTTAAGGCTATACTTTTCTACAAAGCTTTGATTAATGAAAACTTCTATAGCTCCAGAGTTGACCAGTGTATGTATGGAGAAGGACTCAGATATATTAGTAGTTTCAAGAAAGACAATGAGATACAGAGAAGTTCTGTGGGCATTAGAAGCATTGATTCTAGAGTATAGGAGAAGTCTCTTTTTCTATCTAGGGCAGTGAGAAGTAGAAGTCCAATAGTTAGTGGTTGGATATACAAGTGTGTCAGAGAGATTACTATAACTGTCTTCATATTCTTCTACAGTTAGTACAGTAAACTTATTTACTAGCAGCTAGGGCACATAATTTGTCAGTCACTCTATATAGAATCCTGACTTTCATCTGAGTTATTCATACTATCTGATATCAAACTTTGCTATACTTTTATACCCTTTACCATGTTCAAGTCCTCTATCAGTTTCTCCTATTACTCAGCTATTAACTGGTAGACATTCAGCCTTACTGGACATTCCTGAATGATGTGGTTTGAATTCCTATAGTAGTAACATCTCTTTGCTAGTAGAGGGCAGAGTTTACAGACTATATTAATATCTATGGAGATATCTAGTAGAAAGACCAAAGGCTATGGTCATTGATTTGTTATAGCAGTGGGGGTGGTAAGTGAGGAATAGAATTAAAAAAGAAGCTCCAAGTTGTGGGAGCTTAGAGTTGTAGATATGGAATTGGGGTCAATTGTTGGTTAGACTAAAAGGTCTTGTTAGCTTGATAGGCCTAGTTTATGTATCTTACAGCTTCAAACTACATCAATAGATTGGTTTTTCAAGACAGTCTACTAGTAGAGTTGTTATTTAGTTCTGGATAGCAATTCTCAGTCTACAGCAGAACTTCACTACTATAGTTTAGAGGTTGGTATAGCTTACTTTGGAGATTAATTTTTGGAACTCATCTAGATAATCTTTTACTGCTTGACTTCCTTGATAATATAATGTTCCTTTTAGCTTGTTAACTGCTTTAGCAGTGGTATTGATGGGAAAAAATTGGTTCTTAAAGTATTGCTCGAACTTTGACCATGATATAATAGGAAAGAACTCTGTATTCTACTTTTCTCTAAACAAGCCTTCTAACTATTTAGCAGCTCTGCCACTTTGGAAGAAGGATAGTGCCTAGAGTATCTTATTCTGATCACATAAGAACTTATCTGCAGATAGCCAGATATAAAGAAAACAGATACTTAGAAAAGTATGACCTAGCTGGCAGTCTCTAGCAAAATCCATAGGCAGGGATATATTTAGTTTAGAGCAGTAAATAGGGGCTCTAGTTGTGGGGTTTTGGCTAGCAAGTGAGGCCTTGATGGAGATTGGAAAGGAAACATTTGCATGTATAGAAGCAAAGTAAGATATTAAGATTCATAAATCTTAGACTTATGTTACAAGACTTGCAAACATATTATTAGTTAAAACTTCCAAGATGTGCTGATACTTGGCTACTTTCTGGAGATGATGCTGGAGAAAACCTAGAGCTTTGCTAGTATTGACAAGGTTCATGAAGTAATTACTTGGAACAAATATTATTTAAGAAGTGAGAAAAAATAAAGGAGGTTGAGATATATAAGTAAGTAATCCTTGACTACTGGACTTTAAAACTGCTTTGAGATCCCTAGAAAAGACTCTGTTCTGCTATTAGAGTAACTAGAAAATGTCTCTAAGAGAAACCTAAGTTTATTTTCTATACAACACAACAGACAAGAACTTACTTTTAGGAGAAATCTAAGAGAATAGAATGAGATCTTCTAGAGGTAGCTACTATGTTAAGTACCCTAGAATATATTCTAATCTAGTGAAACAGTACTGACCAAGCAAGAAATGATAGTATTCAAATAGTTAGGCATTTTAAGAGAAAAATTCAGAATAGTATTCAAAAATAATAAACATTTATCTGATATTGACCAAGGGTATGTAGCAATGATCAGAAGAGTATAGGCAGTAGTTGGAGCTGAGCAGAAAGAGTACCAGAGAAGGTGTAGAAATCTCTATATTTTTGGAATTAGACTTTGAAGTTTATAGTCCCCTTATAGCTCAACAGTGAGTACTGGTAGGACCTACTCTAATAGAAGAAGTAAAGAGGACAAATACAGTCATAGTACATTTGTAATAGTAGACAAAATTCATACCAAGATGTGACCTATATACTATGAACATGGATTAAAGAAGAAATTGTTATAGCTGTAGGAGTTTTGAACATTTTGCAAGAAATTGCAAGAATCAGAGAATTGTAGAAAAAGAGAGAAGGCCAGAGTATGAAGACAATCAGAATACTAGTAATTCAAATAGGGAAGTAAATCTAATAATTCTTGATTAAGTTCTAACTACAATAGATTTATAATACTCTTTAAAATAATAGAAAATAAATTCTACTACAACCTAGACAATAGATATATGCAAATAGAAGTAATGATGAATATTGGGCTGAAAATTTTTGATATACAAAAAAAAAGTAACAGTAAAAGTGTTGTTGAATAGTGGTGTAATGAGGTTTGTTATGGGTTCAGAGTTTGTTAGAAAGCAAGAGTTTAAGCTAAAGAAAATTACAAGACTTATATATATAAGAAATGTGGATGGTTCTTTTAACAAAGAAGAACCTATTGAGTATATAGTAGAAGTAAATATTTATTACCAAAGACATAGGAAGAGGACAAAGATTAATGTAATTGG
>Ga0157363_1006763_pt1 | contig 10825 bp, 7 predicted proteins | sample AttsexASBM1_FD_111477 | JGI IMG/M metagenome (GOLD analysis project Ga0157363, IMG submission 111477) | Fungus gardens microbial communities from leaf cutter ant in Ribeirão Preto, State of São Paulo, Brazil - Atta sexdens ASBM1 | ecosystem: Host-associated > Fungi > Mycelium > Unclassified ...
CGCACACACATATATATATATATATATATATATATATATATATATATATATATATATATATATATATATATATATATATATATATATATATATATACACACACATACACAAATGAAATTAAATATAATTATATCACTAATAATAATTTATACACATAACTTATTATACATAACTAATTCATATACGCATTAAAAATGGACGTTACTTTGCATTTTTCGAAGTGTCCTGCATATTTAATTTGCCAATATAACATAAGGCGAAAAAATATATAATTTTACTTGAGCTAAGAAAATATACTACAAATTTGTCACATTGTGTAATAAACTACACAGCATTTATAATATAGTACATAGATGTATATAAAGTAGAAAACCGAAAAAAAGATCTATTCCAACCAGCACAGAGGTATTCCACAATAACGACATTTATTGATATCTTAAATGTCACTGACATATAATTTCTTATATTTTTCTTGTAATAATTAAAACACCGATAAACATCGTTACTGCATTACAGAACAACCAAATAGACGCAATATCTTCATGCTGGCATAGAACAGAATCATTTACATTTGTCCCGTAGTTTACAAAATACAATTCCTGCTATCTAAACTACATTGCACGATATAACAATCTTCTACTTCTTTTTTATAGTCTTCACTTTTACCACACTTTTTGTAGTTTTTCCTTTAGCCGCTATCGATTTTGTTTTTAACGACTTGATTTGCATCTTAACATCACTCTTGGGCATCTTTTTCGTTTTTATACTCTTTACTCCATCTTTGTTATCTTTCGCTTTGACTTTGGTAATGCTTGGTATAATTACACCGGGTCTTATGCAGTTAGACCCGGTTGACTTATACTAGGCCGTTACTTTCACTTTCTTTTTCCGTTTTTTCTTCTTCTTATCATGAAGTAATTCTTGTTTTTTCGCTATACAAAAGCGGCAATACCAATCCTCATCTTCAGCTGGTGGGACTTGCATACCAACACACACCCTGAAATATTAAAAAGATAGTAAGATTTTTGCTATTTTTATTAATTTCAACATTATGCGATGTAAATTATAACAAGTTATTTACCAATGATACCAAGCGTCACAATCATCGCAGCCGATCATTGGCGAGCCATCATCCTGGTTGCCGCATGCAGGACATATCCACACTTGCCGACCTCCTCGATCCTGGAACACTCATCTCAGGATAAACGGAACTCAATGAGAATTTTTATTTAAACCCAACCCATCTCTCACGAAATTCACTCTGGAGTTTTGGAAAATCATTCAAACATTTGCCAACATTTGAATTCCTCAAATATTTATTTTAATGTAGAATATGTTTCTTGATAATGTACTGACTCTATGAGAATTAGTCAGTGGACTTCAAATTAAGATATTTTGTCATGCTGTCCATGGACATTCCCTCTTATCATGAAAAAATATTTTAATAACAAAACAAAGATACTAGTAGCTTATAATACTTTCTTATAAAATTCCCTCTTAAATAATATGTGGGACCTTATGTATCTCAATGAAATAATGATTTATGATAATATGAGCCGGAGATGAACTTGTCTCTTCTTTTTTAAATATTCGATACGCATTCTTTAAATCATGTCCTAGCTTTTTATCTAAATCACTCCTATATATAAGATAGCTAGCGTGCGCATTATTTCTGCATTTATATTTTTGCATTATACGTATCATGTTGCAACTAACGTATTATGAAGTATGAAAACTAATTATCCATAGCATCGGCGCACAGAAAATTTCTTGCAATGTTCTTTAAAAGAGGTGTAAAGCGTACTCACCACGGTAGTGGTTGGTGTTGTAGACAACACGTTCCTGCCATTTTCTTTGTCTTCTTTAGCATCGTCCTTTTTAGGAACTGGATCTGCTTTCACCTCTGTACCGTTAAAACCGTCGGTTATATTCCTAACGGGTCTTTCATGCTAAATATTTTTATGCAACGTGCAAATCTCATGCAATTGTTTGCTTTTTTTACATTTTTTACTACATAACTTTCTTAATATTTTCTTTGTTGTCTGTTAGTATATTACTAATAAATTATGTATCAATAATCGCAAACTATAAATGCATATATTCACTAATTAAATGAAAAAAAAATAAATGAAAAAAATCATTATCATTATATCTTGAGTTAAGTCAATTCTTAATATGATCTTAAAAATAAGACATAAGATGTGACATTAGTAACTGATACATGCTCTCTAATGCTACTTAATTAATAGTCAAGCGGCAAATTCAGTAGTGACATACAAGTCTTAATTGCATCTTGTAACTATTTGTACGTGAAGAATATATGTTTGCGCTAATGTGATTGCATTTGCTAGAGAAGAGAAATTAATGAGAAGCATGGGCATATTATTAATTAATAAAAGAAAGATATACTATAAAAGAAATTACTTCTTTTAGCATATATGGAAGAATAAATTGTTAAAAATGAATTGTATAAATTAGTAACATACACTGGTACTACTCGAACTTTTACAGCATATACTAATAAATGAAAAAAGTGGTAGAATTTACGATAACAATTTAGTTGAATATACATTAAGGATATCCTGCGTTTTAAAGTTATTTCAATTGATAATCGATACCAATTGTGGTACATATATTTACAATAATGCCTCCATAAAATTTGCATTTATATTGTCAACAGATATTTGTTCATTAAATCTGTCAAAATATTATTTGTATAATTACATTATAATCGCTTAAATTTGTAATGATAAGAAGAGACAAGTATATCACATTATACGTATATGTATATATACATATATTTATATACATAGATATATATATACATACACATACATATATGCATATATGAATAGTAATAGTTGATCTATGTAGAATATATGGATGATAAAATATTGACGATAAATGTTTTATTACTGTTAAAATGCATGATTAAATAAATTTTCTAAGTTAATATTATTTATTTTTTATAAATAATTATGTCTATATTTGCATAAATGCAGCAATTCTATAAATGGCAACTCAAGATGCAGCTACTCAGAAAAGATTGTATACTTAAAATATTCTAAAATATATGTCAAATAAAAAAATTATTAAATTTATTAATCAATATATATATTCTCTCTAGAGAATATTATTTTTAAGATTTATTTCCATATCATATATATGTAAGTGTAAATAGTACTTTGTAACAGAGGTAGACTAGTTTACCAATCAATTCAACAAATGCCCGAGCCTGTTGTGAGCCTCTAAGAAAAGAGCCTATTGTAAGCCTCTAAGAGCACAAGAAAAAAATGACAACGCTTTTCTTGGAGCCAATCATACGTGGCTGATTCTGTTGAACTTTTTTGATGCTCTGGTTAATTTTATCGACACTATTTAATTTTATGAAGTGCTATTATTTGAGTATTTTAAATAAATTGCTATTTATTATTCTTTAAGTAAAACAAATAAATAAATAAATAAAAAAAAATATATATACACAAATAAACATATAAATCAACAAATCAATATTTAAATGAACAAATAAATTGCTATTTATTTGTTCATTTAAATGTTAATTTATTCATTTATTTGTGTACATATATTTTTATATTTATTTATTTATTTGTTTTACTTAAATAATAATAAATAACAATTTTTTTATTTGTTCATTTGATGTTCATATGCGTGGCACATCTAAAACTTTATTTGAAATACGAGGCCCTTATTACCATTTGCTTAATAATATTTTTTATTCCGCCAGTCCGCCCCTGTTTGTAATATCTATTTTATAACTTGAGATTATTTAAATTTAATATTTATAAAAATATCTTTTCTGAAAAGCTCACTGTACAAAATAAGTCTTGCGAGGCAGAATAGTAAAAATAGTAAAAATAGAATGGCAAAACAAGCGTTTAGATTCAATTTGTGAAAATTAAGAATAAAGAAATATTTAAGATTCAATATAAGAAATATGAGCATTAAACTTAAAAAAAGTAAGTAATAATTGCAACATAAAATACACAGTAAGTCTAAATATAGCTATAAGAGAGAATGTGTACTACATTCATTATTTGGACAACGTAACAATATATCAAAAGAGAGAGCGTGATTTAAGGGAAAAAAAGGAAATATGATACCGTCACCACAAGATGTAAATGCATAGATAGCATGAATAGGAAATTGGAATTTTTGGATAGGTTCGTATTGAAAATAATATCGATGGGTTGGGTTCATCTCATTATATAAGATTAAAATGTTTGCAATAACTTAAGACAAATTATTCTCAAATTGGCTTTGTACAGGATAAATATTTATAAGATTTTCCTATAAAAATTAATTTAATTTAATTTAATTTACTTTCAAAATTTTATATGTTTCATTATCTATTAATTTTTCATTTATAAAAGAATTTTTTTTATACTTCCAACAATGTTTTTATACAGAAATTAAATAGCTTTTCTTCTCTGTATAATTTAAAAATAGTCGAACAGGAGTGTTAATATTTCTGCGCTTTGAAAGAATTAAAAATTGTGTAAGCTTTATATGTTATTTTCTATATAAATACTTTAATCATAAATTCAACAATTTACTTACTTTATAAAATTTTATAAAGTTTCTGTATAAAATATTTCTATTCTAAGATTTTGAATCATGATGTAAATTTCAGATCTTTAGTATGTAAATATTATAAGAAATGTACTTACAAAATAATATGGTGGTTGTTGTGGCGGCACTAAAGGATTCGGGAGTTTAGAAGGATTGTCAAATTGAGGTGAAGGTATTGGCTCACTCTGAGATAGATTTTGGAAATTAGATTTCTTTGCTCGAGGAACTGATGCAAGTGGCGCGCTAGTAAGAGAGAAACAGTCTGTAGGAAGAGCAAGGCTTCCATCTAATATTCCCTCCTCTGTTTTCTTACTTGCTGACTTTTGCTTCGGTGGTCGTGTTACCAATGCCGATATTTTCGCCAATTCTGGACTAGGTTCGCGCTTAATTTCTTCATCAGGCTTTTTCACAAGTGCTTTAATAGTGCTGGAAAAAATAACACAATTATGATTATCTATATGTCATAATACAGTTATATAATATAATAAAAATCTTTCTCTCTTCGATAAATTGATTACACATATTAAAAAGCTAAACAAGTTTATATGATTATATTAAATGGCTAATACATATATTTATTAATAAGAATTCATTTATATATTCATAGCTTACATTTTCTTCATAGGGGCATTATCTGGAGTTGCCGGTCTAGGAGAAGCTGTACCTAATTTTAATGTAATTTTTGGAACAGCTTCTGGATTCTTTTCTTCCTTCTGTAATAAAACATATATAATAATTTAATTATTATTTACTTTCATAATATTATAGAAAAATCATACAAATACCATATTTTTCTTATTTAGATCTTTCTCCTTTTTCTTTTCCTTTTTCTCTTTCTTTTCTTTGAGTTTTTCTAATTTCTCGCGTTTCTCAGTCTTTTCCTTCTTCTCCTTAATTTTTTCGCCTTTATCTTTGTGTTTCTCTTTTTTATCCTTCTTCTTCTTTAACTTATCCTTCTTTTCTTTTTTATGCTCTTTAGACTTCTGAAAATGTTATAAATTGTTATATGTATAAAAATATTATTAACATGTTCTATCTTAATCAATTAATCTGATAGCTTTTACATGCATATAAAAGTTATTAGATTCATTAAGATAGAGCGTAGTAATTATGACATCAATGATAAATGAAAATAAACATAGTATCGTGCGTAGGAATTATCTTTATCGAGATATTTAAAAAATATTTTTTAATATGATTGAGATATCTAACAAGATATGGTCTCCTACCGAATTTACCATATCATTCTTCTCTGTTTTCTCAGCTTTAAGATTTTTCGATGGTGACATTTGCGCGACAGGTACTGTTGGTGTAGCAAGCGTGATTGGTGCGAGAGGTGCAGACACTATAGGCGGTGCAACGCCTACAGGCAGTACCCTCTCAGGTACTTTCATGAAAGGCAATTCTTTGTTTGGCTTAAACATTTTCGTAAGCTTATTATCCACCTTCTCTTTATCCGCCTTCTCATTTTCGGCTAGAATCGACGGAGACGTTAACTCGGCCGGTGGGGGAATCAGTGGCTTCTCACGTTCTATAGGTTTAATTTTGGACAATGGAAAATCTTCGGGCTTTATGGGTGGATTGGAAAAACGCGGCGGTAATGGTAAATTGGGCATGGCGGGATGAGGACCCGGTCCACCTCGTCCGAGTGGCATTGAAAATCGCGGAAACATCGGAGGAATTAAACCAGGTGCCGAAGGAAATGGTGGGAAAAAGGGGAACGGAAGTGTAATCGGAAGAATAGGCTGTATTGGTTCGGGTGCTTGCGGTGTCTTGGGCCGATCCGGTATATCCAATTCTGTTGCATCATTCGAAAGTTTCGTCTGAAAAATAACAAATCACCAGCAAAACATATTAATACTGAAAATTAGAAATATATTAAAAGAATGTAGCATTTAATGAAATTATTGTTGGAAATAAAATTGACTTTACGATAAAAAAAATTATAAAATTTGTATACACAAACTTTCTTGATTATTATATATATTCCTAAGTAATGTTCTAATATTCTAATAAAATGCATTCTTACCTTTTTCGGACTGATACATTGTTTCGGATTCTTCAATTTAGGTTCTTTCTTTTTGCTACTCTTCTCTTTCTTTTTCCGCTTCTGTTCCGGTACCGTGGGTACATTCAATTCGGGAGTTTTTGGCGTACTGGGCGTACCCGGCGGTGAAATGTCAGCATCATCAAATATGTAAACATCCGACGATAAACTCTGCACATCTGCCAAATCACTGTCCGATTGTATGTGCACGTCCGGTGTATGAGGTGTCTTCTTCTCTTCGCGTCCTCCTTTCGGCTCCGCGTCGTTTCGGTGTACGTGCTTCTCCGCATTCTCAACATCTATGATTAACTCTGGCGAATTCTCACGCGAATCCAAAATATCCTTGTATTTGTGCGGCTCCGTTATCTCTTTGTCTTTTTCTTCACGTGGTTTCGATATCTTCTTGAAGATATTTAGTTTCTGTTTATCCGGCTCCGACGGCAACTTGTCAACAGTTTCCTCCTTCTTTTCGACAGCGGGAGAAACGTCTATTAGCTCTACTATCTTTTCGGTCTTGACCTTCGGTTGCATTGTCTTCGACGCCTTCGGACTACTGGTGGCTGATTTCGGTGACGCGATCTTCGGCGTAGGTGGTCTGCTACCCGTAAGTTCTTGTAACGTGGTAGATTGTCCCTTACCACCGCCTGGCTTTAACGGCTTTAATTTGGCCAGCTCTTTCATGCCAACTAATTTCTTCACTTTGCTCTCGTCAATCTTATCTGGCTTGAACAGTTCCTTCGCGCCTTTCTTCTTCTTGTTCTCTTTGTCAAGTTTACGATTCTCGGGAGCTTTTTTCACAACTTTCTTCGGTTTCTTATCAATCTTCAATTCGGGCGGTACCATCGGATAAGAGCTTGGTTGCGGTGAATCTGATCGAACTTGATGCGGTGTTCTCGCTTCGGGTAGCTTTCCTTCTCGCGCGGGTGATAAAAAACCAGAAGTAGTCATCATAACACTGCTTATCTCACGTAATGGTCTACCTTCCTCTAAAACTTTCGCACGCTTTACCATGGGACTTTCAAAAGACACTGGATCGCCTGGCCGTTTGAAAACCACCTGAGGCGACATCCTATGAGGTGACGCATTATTTGAATTGCCTGATGATGTTCCACTGCTAGATGTCAGATCTGCTGTACCATTCATTAAACTTTCATTCTTATCAGGTATGTATTCCTCTGCAATTATTATAAATTACCAATAAAATTAATATAAATTAGTATAACTTATTACTGAATAAAATTACTGAATAAACACAATATAATTTATTACCTTCGGTATCTGGATACATAGCTGGTAAATGTTCATGTATGTGCACTGGTCTCGTGACAACTTCACGACTACCCGGCTTTAAAAAATTTAAATGATTTTCACGTCGAATCGGATATTGTGGTACTTGTATAGGACATTGAACAGAATCTACATTTTTCACATATTCAGCTAATTCCTGTATATCAATATTCATATATTGAAATGTTAATCCTAAGTCATCAAGATTCGGCTCTGTTCTTCCCACTAAAAAAATCATAAAAAAATATAAATTTAAGATTTGCAAAGGTACTTAAATTACTCAACAAGTAATTTACTTTTATAATAATTAGATAACTCATTTAGTTATTGATATTTACAAGAAATCTTAAAAACATAGATTTTAGATAATAGTATCCAAAATAAATTCAAATCTAAACTCTTATTCCATACAAAATATATAGAAAAAGGACAAATTCTGATAATACATATAATAGTCTCTTCTAAAATAGAATTGACTAATCACAATTGGGTATTCCTTTATTACAATTAAATAAGAGGAGAATATTTAACTGTTATTAATCAAAATTAATATAACAGTTACTCACAAACTTCTGCATATTGATGTGTGAGCTTTGAGATACGTAACAGATATTCCTGCAAAAGATCTACTAGAAACTCCAATGGTGTAGAATTAATAGAATGCCATCCTATCGTCTGACAGATCTGCGCAACAACTATTTTTAAAACGTTTCGACTATATTCAGCTGACATTTTTATCTGCAAATCAATATTGATATATGAATATTTTGCTGTAGAGAACATTTTAATCTATTGCCTTACAATTACATATTATATTTGTGTCAGACATTGTAGTTCAGATATTGTAGTTCAGATAATAATTATACTCATGGTACAATAAAAACTACAATAGAAAATAAACTCCATTTATTTGTTTTATATGAACACTTTATGTAAGTTCCAGTTTTCTAAGCATTTGTTCCTATTATTAGTTCCTATTATCGAAATTAATCAATACTGGATAATAAGTGAATCTCTACTTTAGATATTAGAGAAAATTAGAGAATATCTAAACTACTTGACAGAACTGTCTTGTCCCATGAGAAATTTGGATAAACAAAGTTCTATTGCATATTTGTAGTGATATTGATGTACAATGTATATCAATTCAAAACATTCATTTAAAAAAATAACAAACTTTTTGTTTTTATCATACTTTCTTAGTCAAAATTCTTAATGTCATATCCAGAAATTAAATTCGGATCTTTTGTTCAACAAGTAATTATTTTAATACTGAGTTATATTCAATATTTCATATATATATATTGTATATATTATGTCATATATTAGAGCCAAATTAATCATAATGATAGAACATTTATCTTAATAATTCAATTGATAACTATCCATAGTCATAAGAGATTCTAAAGCAATAAAGTCATGAATAATGCATTTTATATGTCAACTTAATATGCTAATTACAGTAATTAATTTATAAAACAGAGTAAAATCAAAGCAATACATATATAATGATATTTAAAGTACATTCCAAAATGTTCTCTTTGAGAAAAATTTTGTTTGAAATATGTAATAGATGTAACATATACTACATAGTATACAAAGTGAAATCTTCCTTGGAGAGTTTTGGAATGTAGCCTTAGAGAGAATTGACATATACCTAATTATTGAAAAAAATGTTGACGCATAAAAAATTGTACCGTTACCGCCAACAATTATCGCTATCTCGCGCGCACAGTACTGGCCGGAACGATCATGATCATGCAAAGATCTCGTACATTGTAAATATAAAGTTTCACTGACGACAGGTACACGCAGATTCGTTGCAGATTCGGAGGCAAACGATTTCCAGGTATTTTAATTCGTCACAAGCTCAAAGGAAAATCAGATTGTGATAGAAGACAAGTATCATTCTCTCACCTAGATATGGATGCGATAGATCTTCTAGCCTTCTCAATTGAACATAGTTGACACATTCAACTTCAACATGGACTTCACTTGACATTCAGAATTCACAAGAAAAAATTCGTTCTTCGTGAAACGCGTGTCGCAAGAGTCCTAGAGTCACGCCAAGTCACGTTAACTACGACCGCCATTCCCACAACCCATATTCTACCCGCACTGCTCATAGACGCAGTGCCCTTCTACTACCTTCTATCTTTTACAGACTCTCCCTCTTCTAACTTCCAAGCCGTCATTTAGGTTACATTGGGCGCATTCAAGCCGGAGCTGCTAGCCTTCTCGCCGAGCAATTGAATATGATTGGTTGGATCTGTAAATAATACCAATCATATTCATTTACTCTGTAAACAGGTAAACTAGCCTGCGATTTGTCACACCCATTCAAAAATTTCAAACTTCAAAAGTATGAGAACACATATTTAATAAGGGACTCCGCACAATAAAAAGAACATAAAAATTTCAACCTATCAAAAACTGTGTATTCCATAATACATGATTTCTGATAGGTTAAAATATTTATTCTCTGTTTCCTGTTCCTTTTATTGTGCGAAGTAAAGATTTTGCGTTTACACTTGTAGCATCATTTGTCCTTGTTTAATATTTGATAGACAACAAGGTCGATATTAATGGCCTGGTTTCCACCGAGAATTTAATTGGATCAAAATGTAAGAACCAACTAACTACAGCCGAGCATTCCCTTGTCGTTCGACTGTAACAGAGGAATTCCACTGTAGTTGATCGGTTCTTACATTCTGATCCGAATTAAATCATCGGTGAAAACTAGGCCATCGATGCCTACAGAAATGCGTTCCAAAAACGACTTTGTCAACTCCAAATAGAGAGCCATTCAATTGCGTACTGTAGGAATTGCCCACTGCTAATTACAGCGACTTTTGCCTAGGGAGTTTTTTAATATTTTTTCTCTTATGCGTTATGATTGGC
>Ga0157363_1006764_pt1 | contig 10824 bp, 7 predicted proteins | sample AttsexASBM1_FD_111477 | JGI IMG/M metagenome (GOLD analysis project Ga0157363, IMG submission 111477) | Fungus gardens microbial communities from leaf cutter ant in Ribeirão Preto, State of São Paulo, Brazil - Atta sexdens ASBM1 | ecosystem: Host-associated > Fungi > Mycelium > Unclassified ...
AAAAAAAGTTAACGTTTAAAAATAATTTAGTTAAGTTAAAATTTAATGCATTTATTAATTAAGCAAAATTAATTAAGTTAAGTTAAAAGTTATTAACTTTTTAACTTTTTTTTTAACTTTCAACGTTTCAACTAGTTATTATCCAACCCTGATTATGATATATAGACGAAGTTTCATTCGCGTTTAACAATTTCTGGCAATGTTTCCGCAAATTTAAATTCAAAATTTACTTTGCTTTCTTAGTAGTTTAGTATATTTAATCTTCTATATTTAATCTAAAAAACTATCTCTCTAATTTAAAAGTACAATGTTGTTAGAAAAACAAAATATCAACAAAATATATTTACTTATCGAATTGTCCCTTCTCGTGTATTATCTTGATGTAATATCTTAACAGTATGGAACGGGAATATCAAACACCAGTTTATTTTCGGCGAAGTACACGACAACAATGGCAATCGAAGCACTGGCACTCAACGACGGCACGAAACAAGGTGCGGGCCATTTCCTGCCACCCCGGTAATCGACTCCAAGTGATTGGATATGAATTATAATGGACGTTAGACTTAATGCCGATGTACTCCACCCTGAAGCATCGAGGCGATACCAGTAATCCTCGATCGCAGATTGAAGATTGATCGCTCAGTAAAACGCATCCGATTGCTTATTCGTGAATATTCTGTCACAATCGCAAAAGAAATTAAATAATCTAAACTAATTAACTGATGAAGCGAATAAAAAATTAATTTGTAGCTTCAATATCTTTATGCCGCAATATAAGAATCAATTGTTATATATAATTATTATTGCAAAATAATTATTATATCATTCATACTATACATTAATCAATTTTTTAATTGTAACACATATGGGATAGCTTTTACGAAACTATCGAATACGTTTTAATTATGATACTCTATTCCAGTTTATTGTTTTTATGTCCAATCAACAGAAAATTATCAAGAATTACCAATGAAGGAGGAAATTGATTGTTCAATTGATATTTCAATCAAAATTTATTTGTTTTTATGTCGATTTTTATTGGATGCAGCGCAATATATAGAATTAATTGTTGCTATATGCATCGCTATAAAACAGGATTTTTCAATCGATATACCGCAAAAATTTTAAAGAATAAGATAAATGGAAGCGAACAGAAATAAATAGAATAGGTGATGCACGAAGTAAAAAATGTTTAAAAAATTGTGAAAATTATAAAAAACTACAAATTTTAAAAACTTACTTTTTTCTGAATATCGTATTTGATAGAAAATCAATGTTAAACATTGAAATAATTACAAAGTATCTCAAAAAATTCGTTATTTAATGTGCAGCGAATTGAAGAAAAAGTTAAAAAGCGCTGTTATAAGAAATGTAATAACTATTTGTCTCATCTTCGTCAGCCTGAATGCCGCAAAATTCTCCCTTTCCTCTGAATTATTCTGATTCGTTTGACTTTCGGGCCATTGACTTCCGCTTCGTCGGCAGACACAGAAGTGTTGGCTAAATTAGGCGTAACGACCGCGAAACATGCGCGCGTATTTGTGTATTTGCAAAACTAATCCACGCCGCTTGCTTTGGCGGGTACCATGGAGCATGCTGAATCGTTTCAGCAGACAAGCGAGCGCAAGGAGTTTCCAATCTGGCCGCTGTCGTTTCCGGGAGAATTATGCGTTCCCTTGCTTAGAGGTAAGGTAATTAGTCCGGTCTGTTGAACATTAATACGATTATTTTACGTAAACGCCCTTTGTAGGAAGTTGTAATTGGATGAAGCTCCGTTTTATGTTTGATTCGCAGTCTTAACTCGCGTCTGAATGTACGCATTATGCGACGTTACCGATTAAGTGTTCTTGCACTCCGCATCGTAGCGGAAACGGTAGGATAATTACGGTAATGCGATTCGCGAAAGATTTGATGCGCAAGATATACAAAATTAATAATGTACATCTCTTCGAATGCCTTGTGATAGAATTGCGTGTTAATTGATATAAATGTTCGTCTCTGCCGAATTCTATCTTAAGAATACAGCCATTAATTTAAGTTCTTAAAACACTGGAACTTAGTGATATTTCATCCTATGAATTAATCCTTAGAACGCTATCGATATTAAATGATATGAGCTGTTAAATATTAAAGGAGTAATAATAATTCAATCTCTTGAGTAAAAAATATTTCGTTATTTTTAACTTCCTAAATGTATCAAAACGTAAATTAATCCATCTCTGTGCGGTTAATTTTAAAGTAAACAACGTTTATATTAACATATGCACTGTAAATAATAAGTCTGTTCTTTTTGACTGAACTTTTGCATCAGTTCATCTTTCTTACTCTTCTAAAGAGTTCTTCTTTCTAAAGAGAAAAGGAAGAAAGATGAACTGATGCAGAAGTTCAGCTAAAAAGAACAGGTCTTATGAAGTAAATTGAATCAAATTTAATTTTTTGGAAGTTCAATTTAACTCCATTGTTTTAATTAAATTAATGATATTGGAGCAGTAACGATCTATGAAAATGATTAAAAATAATTCAAATTATTTGTACTTATAATTATTTGAATTTGACATTATTCATTTTTATAGTGATTATTTTATCAAGACATAAAAAAAAGATCATTCTTAATTAATATAACACAAAATTTTTATATTTTTTTATATTTATGTTTAAAAAACAAAATATTTATAATCTAGATCTTCATGTATAAACACAAATAACTTAATTGTTAATTTAAAAGGAAAAAAAGAAAAAACATATCAGTTCAATCTTGAAGAATATGGAATATGTAATCTAATGTCTCTCCTTATGACATTTACCAATAAAATAGATGAACACAAAACTGCTTAAAAATTGAAATCATTTATTACGCTTTCTTACAATATTAATCACTGAGAAGTCCAGAATGATGTATATAACGGACTGAATTTTTAAAAGCTTATTCCCGCTTGTTCTAGCTTTTAGCGTGATAGATTAGATCTTCTGATGACCACTAAAGATATAACTTAGCGCTGAATAACCTCGCTTGTACATCAAATTTACATATCAATTGTTTCTAGAGTTAATTAAAGACAATTATTGCTAACAATTATTGCTAATAAGTATTCTTTTGAAATATATCATACTTTTGTTTTTGTACTTTTGTTCTTTAATTGACAATAATTAAAGATATTAAAATTAATCTTCGCTTTTTATATTCATACAAAATACTCTCGTAACGTGTGAATTTACTTTTTGAAGAGATAATAGTATTTTGTTATTTACATTGGTATACGTTGAAAAATTCATTAATAATTTAATGTGATACACATTATTTCGTTATAGCATATAGGTATGTTATATAATAAATTCTTTCGGCATTGTTGAAAGACGACGTTGTGAATGGGGCCGTAAGCGAAAAGGAGAATTCTTTGAAAGTCCTCGAAAGTAATAGGCTGCCTCTCGACCCGAAGTATCATGAATTAGATCTTGAGATAATACCGCTTCAGCGCTAATGAATCCAAACTATTGAACTCTAATTACATCCTAAAATTGCTTAACTACGCTGAAATCCTGACGAGGAAATGAGAGATGAAGTAGTTACAGAGCGAACCAGAGAAATAGAGACGGAGAAATAGACGAAGAAAGAGAGAGAGAGAGAGAGAGAGAGAGAGAGAGAGAGAGAGAAAAGAGGAGAAAACAATGAGACGATAAATGTTCAATGCGATGTTGTAAATTTGTTTTACTACATTGCGGTACGTTAATACATGCTGACCTTGTTTTCCAGCGAAACAAAAGCACATCCTGTTTAAGTACACGAAAAAGAGTATGGAAAATTGAATTCAACTAAGGTCGCGATAGTGGTGAGTGTAATCACGGTCTTTGCCGGTCCTCTCTGTGACACAGGCTTGATCAGATTGGAACATTGCTATTCGGACCAAACACACAAACCCGCCCGCCGTGAAAGTTGTTCCGCCGACCAAGATTCACCAGTGATAACCGTCGTTTCCTAGAAATAGCCGCTTATCTGACGATTTTTTCAGGGTTTTGCACCGCAATCGACCGGAAGACCCTCGCCGAGTCGAAATTAAATGCTTGAATTCTGAAATCTCGTAGATCGAATTGGATGTAAGCTCGGCGTCTCGTTAAAGGAACCGCTCTGTAATTGAATCACGCGAGATTTAGTCATATCGCAGACTTCATTATTTATCATGTAATCGAAATCCGCTAATCTCAATTCACATATCTGTAAAAATTAATGTTACATAAATAATATTTTTTGCATAAATCTCACAATTTTCTATTCAAGCAAACTGTGTGCAAACCGATCATTTCCCTGGCGAAAGTTTTTAATGAAAAATTATGTTATATTAGTTTGTGACAGTTTTATTAATGGTTATACCCTGTTTATAAAAAGTTTTATTGATGAATTACGAATATGCCGCTAAGATAATTATAATTTCTTTAAAATACTACGTCGAAATTAATTGCACAAACATATAATTTCAAAAACATTATCTTATCGGCGAGTTTATCGAGGATTTGTATCAATTATATCGATAATATCCCTTTATTATTTTTGCCAGCATTGTTGGTTTTGAAACAAACTTGGTCCTAAACTGAAGTTGGAGTCCTTTCCGCTTATTTATTATTTATTTTTTTAATATATTTTCGTTAGTAATAGTATCCTTATCTTACGTTGGGATATTCTATACTTTCGAATTTCTTTTTCCGTCTCCATAAATATCATATAACAACTCTTACATTTCCTTCCGTCTAAGTTTTAACATCTGACATGTACTTGCTTTCAAACTCGACCATCAGCTCTATCGTATGCCTCTTTCTCTTCCGGCGTTCTCACACTTCTCACACTTCTCCCTCGAGAATAATCCGTTCCTTTTATGAAAGCTCGTTCTCAGTTCTTTCACGTGTTATCTTTCCTCGACTCTCTTTCGCTACCAAAACATCATCTTGGCAATCCAATTGCGAAATTTGCCGGTTCAGCCGTTTTCAGCTGCGCGAAAATTTTTCGAGTATCATTATCGCTTCAAATAAATGAATATTTATGGCCTGCGATTTATGCAAAATGAAATTGCGGTTTAATAGAAGACTCGATACTGTCCGTAACGTTGTATTAAATCCACGGGACGAAAAGCTTGCTTTTCGCGAGGAAAGCAGAAAGAGCATCTCTTACTTAGAAAGAGGCGAGAAGAAAGGTAAGTCGCGAGGGGGAGACGCGAGACGGGGATAAGAGTGACAAGAGTAAGAAGAATGGCCCGCAACGACACAGTGGAGAGCAAACCATAAAGATAGTAAAGAGCCGCGCACACCAATTCTACGGTCTATCTAGACGACACGAGACGAGAGACCTTTGAAAATCGCGTTGCGCCTTTTATCAAACACACAGCACAGTTGCGCCTTCGCCGCGATTCAAGCAAGCTAAAGAAAACTGTGTCTGAAAGCTCCTCGCGAGAGGATCTTCGCGAGATCTTCGATGGACGACGATGACGACGATGAGCCATCGTTTGCGACTTTATTTAAGAATTCCTGTCTGAGAAATTCCTACTGTTTCGTAGATTACGCCACATTAAATGTTAATAAAATATTTTTCTTGTTAATCCTAACTAAACTTTTTTCATAACATTTGACTTAATTTAATTATTATTCAGATATTTGATACTATTGACTAAAATTTTATTACAAAAATTTACTAAAAATTTATTACAAATTATAGACGTTTCAAAAATTGTCACTGAGAATCAGCGAAAAAATAAGCTTTAATTATAAACACTTTAAATTTACGTCAAATTACATTAAATTATATTTAATTTTAATTATTTTTAATCATTTCTATAGATCGCCATTACTTCTACTCAATATTTTATCTAACAATAAAGTTAAACAATTTGAGAATTGTATTAAATTTGACTAAAGGTTATTAAGTGCATACGTTAATATGGACGGTGTTTACTTTGAAATTAATTTGCACAGAAATGAATTGATTTACATTTTGATATACACATGGAAGTTAAAAAAATAACAAAATGTTATTTAACTCAAGAGATTGGATTTTGTTACTCCTTTTTTAATATCTAACAGTATATCTTCTCCAAGAAAATGCAAAAAAATTGAAGATGCTTCTTATGGCTATACTTATGGCTATATTAGAATTTGATATCATCCTATGTTCTTGAAACATCTTGCGAAGATAAGAAGTTCTTCTACATCTCTTTATTTTTCTATCCATTCCATGAAACGAAGGATTAAAATCTCAGAAATACATCACAATATAAAAAATGAGTAATTAATAAATAAATACTTTAGAATCTCACACAATCCATTTCTTTAGGTTGAAATAACAAATCAATCGTTTCTTGGTTACCATACTGGATACACTAATGGGTTAAAGTGTCAAATGTACAACGAATGACATAACCAATCTTCAATGACTCTACGAGCCAGTGTTATTGACACACAGGCTGCGCAGGGGCGAGATCGTTTCGAAGATCCGCGTGAAACCGCAGTTAAATCCGACGTAAAAATAAAGGCGCGCTTTACGCCCCCCGAGAGATCCGCGCGAGAAAGTAGAGCGTCCGGGAAGCGGTGAGGGGCGACACAGCCATGGGATTTACACGTGCCGTCCGGTGATGGAAACGGGGATATGCGGGGGTGGTTCGGCGGAAGTGAAGCGAGAGCGGAAATACGGGGATAAAAAAAGGGGGAGAAGAACGGGACAACGGGTACGAGAGATGGATAGAGAAGAGGATCGCGCGGAGGAGTGCGAGAGAATCTCACGACCGGCATTTATGTAGCCCGCGTCTGCACTTAACTTTCTATGAGCCAATGAAGTGGCTAAATCACTTTACGACGGACGTTTACAACGCCATCGACCCCTATTTATTTATTACGCCGGTCTACTCCTCCCCTCGTCTCTCCTTCCTCCTTTCGCACCTTGTTTTCTCCTCTCTTCCTGGGAGGAAAGTAACTTTCCTCCTCCGTCTCCGGATTATATCTCGGAGAAACAAATTTAATATGTGTCGTGGAGACGCGGCGCTTCGTTTTTATCCTCACAGGCACGAATATGGGACATTTCATTTATGGAATCGCGTCCTACTGAAATTGCATATACCAGTTTAGGTTTCAGTCAAACAAATGAATGAAATTATCGAGAAGATTCGCGTAGGGATTATATCGTATCGACTTCCTTTCTTTTTCTTCTACTGCTGTTCACTAAATCTCTAACCCTGAAGGGTACAAGTACCACATTTCTTAAATCCAAAGACAACAATCGGGGGCTCCTGTATCTTCTTCTAAGTATATATAAGAAGATATCCCGATGATCTTCTTCTTAAATCCTTATATATATATATATATATATATATATATATCTTTGATATAAAAAATAATTTTTCATTCGGTAGTGTCCATTTATAAGGGAAATGCGTTTCACTCGACGCTCACACGACTCACATATACCTTCGTCCTTGTTTAACATTGATTAAGCAACGATAGGTCTGTTTTTTTCATTCCTCTGTATCAAACTGCATTAGAACTTTCTTGTGTGTGTTTTCGCCAAATATTAAACAAATATTAAACAAATACTTTCATTTTAAGTGCCTAAAATGTACACTAGTTTAGCCTTAGAAAACAAACCTATAGACGAAATGATTGCAAACAAAAATTGATTCTTAAGAAAATCGAGTTAAGATCATCCATCCCTTATAAAAGTGTCGTAGATGAAAGCTTGATAAGGGCAAGTAATTATGTTAAATATTCAAATTACAACCATTCCAGAAATTACTATATATTTAGCATTCCCCGATTTAAATTGCCAATCACATATTCAATAGAAAAGGGATTAATAAGTTCCAAATCAAACGCTTTAATAATTGATTTCTTTCTTTATGAATCGGCACTCTTTCGAATGTGTCATCACGGTCGTCACGTACCTCTCTGCGGTTTTCAACTGGAAACTTTGATTTTTTTGACTAAATCTCCGACTTTCTAGCACACAGAAAAAAATATCCGCAGCTAACTGTTTAAAATTTTAACGACTTTTTTTTTAAATACGCCATTCTTCTCCGGTTTTTAAAAAATATCTCTGACAGGAGAGTCGGATCTGATGATCTTTTTTTAGAAAACATACTATATAAGTGTGAATATCGGCAATTTCGATATTATTTAATACTTATTGATCTCCGGCAAAAATGGGATTTCCGGAAAATGAGCCGTCGATTTCTCAAATACTAGTCAAAAGACGCACTCGTGTGTGTAACCAATTTGCACGAAAAGCGAAGCTGAAAATTCCCATCCTTCAAAAAAAAAAATGACTCCAGTTTATTTCGACGAGCATGTATTACCAATTGTATTGAACCTGAAAAACTAATACTGACAACCGCAATACAATTTTTGATACGATACAAACTGGAATCATTAACGAGAAATGGTGATTCTTACATTTATATACATATAAAACGTTTCTTCGATCTCATTTCGCCGCAAAGGACGCAGCCTCATTGAAATCCTCCTCGCCTCCCGCGATTGCAGATAATTGCAACGGTAGAGGGATAAAAGGATGGAAAGGTACGCGCGATGTTGTTTACCGTAGCGCCGATCAATTTGGAGCGGAGTGGAAACTCGCTTAATTAATGCATTCTAGTCCGGCTCTCGCGCTTAATAAAGAAAAGAGAAGAAAAACCAATGTCCTCGAGAGGGAGACTCGGGGGTAGGAGAGAGAGTTTACCGAATTCATTACCATTCCGTTAATGCCATGCATATTTATAGTCTCAGACGTCTCTGGCTGCGTCGTCGTCACCGTCGTCGTCGTCGTCGTCAACGGAACAGTACTCGGTGACGTACGCATGTTCATTTACTCAAATTATCAAGAGAAGAGCATACAATGAATAAGTAGCGAGGAAACTGTAATTTACAAAAATCTCAGCAATGATGATTTTCTTCATTTTTTAAAACGAAGAATCGAAAACGTGTTAATATCAGTTATCGCGCATGGATGTTTCTAATTCTCGTATCATATGAGACGTAAAATAATATATGAAAAGAACAATTTTGCTGAAATATCTAAAAATTTAGCTAAAAATACAAATCTAAAAATAATTTTGTTGAATCATAAAAATTATAAAGTTATTATTATACAGGACGTTCATATTGATTGTTTGAATGTCAAAACTTTTTGCAGCATTGTTCATCATGCTTGAGATTTCTAAAATTATTTTAATGGTTTAACAAAATTACTTTCAAATCTATATCTAGCTAAATTTTTAGACAATAGAAATCTTATTTTAGACTGATGTAAATTTTTAGATACTTCAGCAAAATCTCGTTTTATTTGTATATAGATTGTTTTTTATTCTTGCATTAGACTAGAATTTTTTTTCCTCACTTATGCCTATTATTATATATGTATATATCTATTTTACTTTAAGTTTCAAAAGTGTATACCAGTTCATCTATAGAAAATAGACTTAACATCTGATATATTTCACTTGAACAACAGTTAAAGTTAACACATACGTTCTCGTTTTCTCGATGACGAATGACACGTTTATTTAAGAAATGGATCGGTTAAAGATCGTCATTCCTTTAAAAAATAAGTACTGTACAGATATTGGATGATTTTTACAGAGTGTATTGATATTATTTTAAGAGAGTGTTTCTACATTTGGAAAACCTTCATAGCAAGTTTCCTGCTATGAAATACTTAACTTTTTTTACAATTCGTCAACTATTTAAATTATCTGTCCATCCTGTTTAGATAAAATAATCTTTCAAAATTTTATTTGTTTTATTAAATATAGGATAGTGAACTATTTTATAATTTCACAGAGTTGATTTGTCCATCCATCCGTCCGATTGTCAATTTTTCAAAAACAGCTCAACTTTTTCAAATTCTATTTTTAATAATAGACACTCAAAAACTTTAGCTCTATCGAAACAAAATATGAGTTAATCAATTGATTGTAAAGAAGTGCAAAATCAAGATATAAATAAGATTTTCCATAATATAAATCAAATCAAAAATAGATCAAAATAATAATTTCAAGAGAAATTGAAATTATTATTTTGATCTACTTTGATTGTAACGTATCATACTTCAATATTTTGAACGAAATTTTTCCGGTTATATATAGATTTTTCGCTGCACTACTTACATCCGTTGCAAAAGATTTATTTTAACGTATACAATTTCTTATAATAATAAATTATGTAAATCTTTCGATAAGGTCCTTTGAAATTACATTAAAGTCAGGACACAGATCATCAAAGAAACAGCTTGGCAAAGGAAAGAGCAGTATTATCGCGCGAACGTGATTTGCGCCATATTTCTAAAGTAATAAAGCTGTCTCTTCCCGCGGAATATCGTATCACTTTTACGACCTTTATATCAAGCGCTTAAATCAAACTTATTCAGGCCTTTCGCGCGGGTAAGAAAGTGCAGTTGGAGAGAAGGGTTGTACGCCCTATCATGGAGTTGCCACCCTTGGACTGTTCGCCGCCATATGCTCGATTACATGCAAAGTTTTGTCATTTGTGGTTGAACCGTATTACACGGGTTCACGGAGCTTATTTTACGCAAGGGCGAATCTCCACATGGGAGCTAATGAAACTTATATGCTTCGAACCCTTAACCGAAGGCACCACCCTCTTCTATGCGAAAATATTTTAAGATTGTATAATATTGCGCTAGTTACGTGAAAACAATTTTTCGCTACAATTGCGAAAGGAATTGCGATCCGCGTTTAAAAGGAAATTGCGATCGAGAAATCAAAATGCTTTAATCTATTTAAGAATTACATGAAACATTAGTTAAAGCAAAACTGATATATTAAAATTTCAAAC
>Ga0157363_1006766_pt1 | contig 10823 bp, 2 predicted proteins | sample AttsexASBM1_FD_111477 | JGI IMG/M metagenome (GOLD analysis project Ga0157363, IMG submission 111477) | Fungus gardens microbial communities from leaf cutter ant in Ribeirão Preto, State of São Paulo, Brazil - Atta sexdens ASBM1 | ecosystem: Host-associated > Fungi > Mycelium > Unclassified ...
AAATATAACAAAGAAAAATAAAAATAAGAAATATGAAATTATTATAAAAATAATTGATATAATATTTAAATAAAATAGAAAATAATATTTTAAGTAGTATTTTAAGAATAAACAAGTATTTTAAAAAACATTATTTAAATTAAAAATAACTTTTGTTAATTTAATAACACCATTAATAAAAAAAATACTTATATTGTTATTTTAATAAAATTTTATTATTGTGATTTGTTACAGTTTTTTAAGATTAAATTTGGGGGGATTATTAATATTTCAGATTGATTGCGTTGAAAGTCCGACAATCATATCGGCACGCAATTATAATTTCTAAAATTAATTCATTTAAATGAATATATATAATAGTTCAACATTCAGACCGTAGTGGCGTATTTAAAGTCATATTTAAAGCAATGTATCTAACATAAACGGTCTTATTTCCAATCTTATTAACATTTTATTTATTTTATTAATACTGTTGTTAAATCAATAAGATTATTTTCAATTAAAATAATGCTATTAAAACAAACAACATTATTTTTTTCAGTGTAATGCTTACCGTGACTTACATTAGTTGCCGTGCTAAAGTACTTATAGATACATATATATTATAAAAGAGAGTTTTCATCAAAATAAAAAACTATCATCTAATCCACCTTACAAAATCTATAACTATAGCAACGAATCCGTAAAAAGAGGCTACTGTGTGCATGTTGCCCTTATCACGCTCGTACAGAAGCCGATTTTCTCATTTCCGGCGAATCTCTCGCGAAAACTCTAAATCCCCATCGTAAAATAGATAAAAGGTTTGAAAGTTTATTTTTCTTCTTCTTTTTCTTTTTCCTTCTTCCCATGCTACCATAAAAATGATTCAAACTTGCGATTACGATTTAAAGGAACAAAACAATTAAATACACCTAAACAACACTTCTCGTTAAAAGCATATGTCAAGCCTGTAACAAACAAGACATAAAAGCTGCACGTAATAAATAATTCTGTAGGAACAATTCGATCAAGTATAAAATAATTGAAAATCGGAAAACCTTCATATGTGAACACATCTTGATTTTTTGTCGATATTGCTAACTGCGGCTAAATGTCATATTTCTTTGCTTATTGTCAGACTGTTTCTCATGACTTTTTCTTCAAATTCTTCACGTTCCCAAAAGAGATCTCATTTTTACGAATCTGATTCTCGAGAACAATTCTTTTTCACGGACTATTTCGTGAATTTGAACGAAAAACGAACAGAAACTTCAGATTAAATACAAGCAGCTTTAATAGGATTGAACTGTATTTTTCCTGAAACCAGAATCCAAGCCTGCACAGTGCGGACGGTAGTGATGAGTATCCTATTAATCCTTGAAAATTTCACAGAATTTTAATCAAGGAACACGCTCGCCGCCAATTATCGGTGTTTTTTTTTAGTATACCACATTCCACTCTTAAAAATTAATCAATTTATAATATTGAAATACGAACGGAGATCAAAACCAAATACGTGGTTCTAGAACTAGATACTAACGTCAAATACTCTTTTTATTAAAAAAATTTCTTTATTTTTTTTTTATTGGATCAAATATAATTCCAGCTCTTTCAATGAACTTTGATTTAGCCTAGAAGACATAACAAATATCGGTATATTTTATTAGCATAGCTAGTAAAGATAAAAATATTAAAAGAACAATAGAAGAGAGAATAAAGTTATAGATATCAATAAAAAATTATTTAAACAAGCAAATAAATAAATGCCACAAACGGTGTATACATTTCACTATAAACATATAATTTTTGCCTTTTTAAAGACAACCGAAATTTGTATAATACCTATTTTAAATGTCAAGCAAATCGTGACATAAAGTTTAGTAAAAATGAAAAACATATATACAATAAAAACATATCAAAGAATAATTAAAGTTGGGTCTTGAGATAGAAATTAAACAATAAATGAAAACACGGGCAATTAAGAGCCTAAATTCGCAGTAATTGGAGCGATTATATCAACATATATTTCTCAATACTACATATATATAACAAATACCGAACGTTTCGGCTTAATTCAAGCCATCTTCAGCAATCTAGTATAATAAAATCTCTTGATGAATAATTCCAAACATCTTAGTAGTCTCATATAATACCACTTCCTTAATACAATTCAAGTAGTCGCAAATCAAAGTAATTGAGTGCAAGGGAGTCTCAGGTTACCAAATCTGAAGTAACCGTCATTTAGCTGTTAGATTAAATGCGAGCTAAATAAAAAAATATAATGTATATAAAAAGAACAGTTACTACAAAGAAAGATCACCAATTTATTATGGAAATTTACCTATTGCACTCCATAACTGCACAATGAAATACTATAAATTAAATCACGATCGGCAAAAAGAATATCAAAACGCCAAGCATCTTTAGCGACATAGTGTCACAGTGTCAAAGCAAAGTCACGTATGTAAATTAGCGTGAAAGACTAAATATTATAAGTATGGAAAGGACAAAGTCAAGAAAGTAAATTCATTGAATAAAGAAAATATATAGATAGAAAAGAAATTAAGTAAAGTCAAATGATCTCAAAACCGAGTTAAAATTTATTATGTTCGTATAAGTGCATGGTGCAAGAATTCTGATTTCAAATTTAATCCATTCTTTTGCATTTTAATATTGAGCATCTTTGACACCAACTTTTACTAAAAAATCTCTCATTATCTAAAATTTTTGTGTTATTCCAATCAAATTCATGATCAAATTTTAATCTATGTTCTGAAATACAACAGACAAATTATCACTTTTTTAATTAATATCATTTTTGTGTTCATTAATTCTGGTCTTTAATTTACGATCCGTCTGTTCCATAGGAAGCATTATAATTTTTACAATTAATTTTGTACACAACATTTTTCTTAGAATCGTGTGATAAAACATCTTTCTAAGCTTTGATGATTCCATCAAGTTTATTTAAACTAAAGAAAGATAATCTGACATTAAGATCTATCCTTAGTAATGTTTTTAAATTTATCATAAATATCCGGTAAAAAAAGGTATAAACCAAAAAATTTTCAGTTTTATTATTGTTAGATTTATCTACTTCTTTTAACGTCTTGCATTTTAAAAGAAATCTTAAATTAATAGTGTCAAAGATAAATTTGATCAGGTAATCATTGTCCAAAAACGTTTTAATAACAAAATTGAAGTTTCCCATCTGAATATCTCGAATGAGAAAATAAAAAGATTCTGTTAACCATGCTTATTAGAACACCTCTCTTTTGTGAGAGCGAATGAAAAGATAAGAAACTGAGGTACCTGCCCGAGAATGTCGGTTTGTAATACAAATTGAATTCCAATTTTTCGTTTGCGTTAATTGTAGTCACATCCAAGAAATTCAAACAATTACCACCAATCTCCAACGTGAACTGTAATCTTGAATGTAACGAGTTAAATATCTCCAAGAATTCTTTCTATATCGGTATTGTAATTCTTTATGATCCTTTTTATATGCATTATATTTTTTTATTTAGCTCGCACTTAGTCTAAATGGCGGTTACATATTTCAGATTTGATAATCTGAAAGAATCCCTTGCTGCTCTCGATTACTTTGATTTGCAACTACTTGAATATTGTATTAAAGAAATGGTATTATACGAGACTACCAAGATGTTTGGAATTATTCAGAAATTATCAAGAGATTTTATTACACTAGACTGCTGAAGATGATTTGAATTAAACCGAAAACGTTCGGTATTTGTTATATATAATGTATATATGTAATACTGAGAAATATATGTTGATATAATCGCTCCAATTACTGCGCATTTAAGCTCTTAATTACTTGTGTTTTCATTTATCGTTTAAAAAACATATCAATCAAAATGTATAAAAAATCCAATTAATACTACTAAAAAAACTAAATAAAAGAATTTATTTACAAGATACCACCATTGTTAAACTTCGTGAACACACCTGCACGGTAACGTATGACGAAATGGTTTATGTCTATAGTCAAGATGAGAACGTATTTTTATGCAGGTATGCAGCTGCATAAAATTAAATAAGCAGCATGACAGAAACAAAAGACGCATAAACATTTAAAATATATTATTTTCTAAAAAAAGAAATAGTTGCTTGCATCAATTCTAATTACTAATGTCAATATTCATATTGCATAAATATTAAGAAAAATAATTTGTATTGGACAGCAAATAATATAACTAAACAACTGAAAATAAATATATCGAGATACATTACATATACAAAATACTACGAAGAAATTTACATCAAAATAAAATAATAATATATTAGTAATTAATATATAATTAATTATAAAAATGTATTTTTCGTTAAAAAATATTATTGATAGCTATTTAATAAAAGAATTAAAATGTCTAATATTATTATACACTAATTATATTATATATCACGTACTAGAATAAATATACTATAAATATTAGACTACATTAACTTTTCAAAGTATTGATTTCATTTAGAACAATTTATCTATTCAAATAATTTAAATAATATTAGCGTACGTATCTCGTTGCTTTTATATCGAATCGCAGAATTCGGTGGGAGGAATGAAAAAGACGGCAATCTAATTTAAGAAATAAGTGGCGCAACTTCAGGTCCAAAAATATATCCAAAGGAAGTGTCTGGAAGACAAGATGTGTAGGCTTTAAATCGCTGCCATCACGAATTTATTCTCGTCGCTGTCGGATGCAACATCGTTTCTTATACACTCGCGTCCTCAATTTGCAAAGAGATCGAATGGATTTACGAAATTCCTTCAACCGTGACACACGTTAACGGGGTCACGTTGACGTATTCTATCTTCACACAATTATCTCGTGAGAAACTATTACGAGAATATGTATCGCCGTTTTAACAAATTAATAAACACGAAAAAGGTGTGACAAAGATTATTATTACCGGCGACGAGGCGTCGGATCGGAACACCATTTCTCAAGGAATAGAGAGATTGTCGATAAATGCCTGTGGGAGCGCGGTAATTGAGGCAAGCGAAAGAATGATGAAAGCTGCACTCTTGCAGAAAGAGATCCATAAAAAAAAACTATATATCCGCCTCTGCGAGTGTCGAGTATATTCGTATGAAATAACTTCCGCGTTTTGTCTTTAGCGAACGCTTTGTCTTTAGCCGTAGTAAAAAATATATATGTGATTGCGTGCAACCAGTTCGGAAACTATATTTGCTTTCCTTTTATTCATATTACGCAGAAATTGGCAAATAATAACACATTCATGAGAGAATTGCGCGATAAACGCGATGCAGGACAACATAATCTCGAATCTCTCGAAAGAATCGCGCATCAAATCGCTTATATAATGTGATCGCAGCGACAGCCGCGTCTGATGAAGATGAACTAGACAATATTAAGACACTATTGTTTATTATTGCTACGCCCACCACAGAGGTAGCGGCTCATTAACAAAGAACTATCATTGTTCAGTAAGTAGGTCTGGAGATGGCCGGTTCCCACCAGGTCGCCGACCTTCGTCATCGCGAATACCAACCTTCGGTAGATGGATGTTTTTCCCTCGGTCACAAATTCTGCTTGTTAGGGAGATCCACGCGATGAGAATCGTATGCACCCGGAAATCACCGACGGTCGCGGAATATTATATACGCATGGCCTCTGGCCGCATATACGCAAAGATGCAATCGTGAGAGATCTGCAGACAGCAAAAAACGAAACGGATATAAATCACAGCGTGTCACGCGAGCTTCTCAATGTCGTTAATATTGCGGTAAGAATAGGACGCGAGAGCGTGTTATATGCATAATCAGATCCGCCCAAGTAGTTTTCGTGTATCCTGCGGAGTTTTCCGGAAGACGCCCATCATGAGATAAGATCAAATCGTTTACTTGTATGCCATTCAAGTATATCAGGTATAATCATGACGTATATACTATTATTCGTGAATATATGAAAAATATTTTATTAATTTTATAATACTTTTAATATTTTATAATATAAAAATAATAAATTAATATTTAATTAATTAAAATATTAAATTAATATTTCATTTCTAATATAAATCTATAATATTCTTAGCCAAGTAATTTAGTAATCTTCGTTAATGTGTTCAAACAAATAAAAAATTTTAATTTAAGTGCAACATCTTAATCATAAAAAATGGAATAACATTATCATCACCGTTGTTAATTTGAAATTAATTTTAATTATAGCTAGTGTCTTACAGAAGACTGCAATTTGACAAATGTTCCACGTACTGCTATTAATTATCACCAACAATTATCGAGAACAATGAGATAATTGCTAGCTTTGCGAGTGATTAGATCGAAGCACCGCTAAATAACCTCAAATGGTCTCGATCTTGAAGTAGATCTCAATCATTATCGACCGTCAATTACGGAAAACAATTTTAAATCACATCAAATAATTAATTATAAATCCTCAGATATTACTCGGGTCTGCTGATTTAGAATTGCGTGCGCATTTTAATACATAAACGAAAGCACGATGATACAGCCAACCTATATTATCTTGGAAATTCTGTTAAATTACGTTCACTATATTATTTCGAAATATTATTTCAGTGTTAGCAATCAGTCTATATTAAATTGTCTATATTAAATAGTCTATATTAAATTGATGTATCATGTTTACCACAGAGATATAATATTCATAAACGTGGAAGACATATTATCCGGTAGTTACATTAGTCGCGCAGCATTAATGCGAAGAGTTTTATAATTTAATGAGCTCGCGGTGAAATATAATGTGTCTGGCGTGATCATAGGCTCGCAAACGTTTGAAATAAATTTTTGTCATACTTTGTATCGTATAGTTTGGTGTTTTCCTTCCTGCGTGGCTACTTGCCATAAATCATAGAACAAAAAAATTCAACAGAATTTTACGAACACGTAAAGTGGCTAAAGACATTTGTTTTTAAAATATGTTTGTTACTAATTATACAAAATCATTGAGATATGATTACAGTAAACCTGTAGATTCGCTATTTTATTTGCACTATAAATATAACTACGATCTAAAGTAACTAGTATCCTGACCTACATTGGATCTAACTTTTATAATTAGAAAATTAAATTAGATTTTATATTAAGAATATATCATTTTGCCATTCTATTTTGAGAAATGTTCTCGAAATACTGAGATGCAGGTAATATCTCCTTTTACTCATTGCTGAAGTAATGAAAATAAAACAGTGTGTCTACATCTAATATCTCTCTAATGATTCAAACATGAGTACACATTAATTACACGATGTAACATTTGATCTTAGCATTCTTAGCCCACGCTAGCTAGAATAAAATCCATATTGAATCTCATCGCTATATTGCTTAAAAGATTATCATTAAATTAAATTACAATTTTATTACACGAAATGGAATTTGTTGTTGCTGCAGATTCTTTAAGACATTAATAAAGTGCGAGATAATTTACAACATCCAGGAAGAAAGGTAAAGAAAAGAAGATGGATAATTCAATAAGATAACATCACGATGCTCAGTGAGCCCATCGCGCGATCTCTTTTAAAGCTTAACGTAAAACGGATGGAATGAAAAAACGACTTGAAACTACACGGCTCGTAAATATTGGAAAAATTAATTAGCATGAAATATTTGTAAATATTCGAGATAGAAGGAAGGAGCGTGGACACATAGTGTATCACACACGCGCTTATAATCTATCTTCGCATTACGTTAAGCAATCCTCCATCTTCACCCCCGCATTACAGCTGGACACATATGCTCATCGTAATAAACCTTTGGAGTTGAAACTCCGCTCAACGGTACCAATTACGCGATAGATAGATATTTCAACATCTCCCTGGCTCCGATGTGTATATGACGGGTACGTTGGCGTGGCGTACACGCCAGGGAAGATAAATCGTAATTCTGGTTGCAACCAGGCACTCGCAATGACGTAAGATGTTACGAAATAGATGGAGGTAATGACGTCCGAAAGGCAATTGTATGGCGAATAATGCAGCACGGTTGAAGCGAGATATGAAAAAAAATCGCGTTATCCGAGCGATCGTACCTCCTCGGAATTCCTCGCGTCTATCCATGCCTTTCCATGGAAAGTAAGTCCATCGCGATAGGCCATTCAACAGAAGTTATAAATTGACTCGGTAAGAAGATACGCGGTAGAGCTAGGATTGCTTAAACAGCATCTGGCTACCTCTCAAGATAAACGTAACGCAGCAACGTGAAATGGTTTCATTCGTGACAATATTGGATAGATAAATGGAACTCTCGAGTGAGCGACACTAATAATAAAGAAGATTGAAGTGAGAATTGTAATTCAATCAGAAAAAATATCAATAGCTTCAAAAGATGCAGAGATCATAGAGATTCTATGAGTAAAAGCAAAAAAAACGCGGCAAATGTAAATATATATAAAATGAGTTATGATAAATGTCAATAAGTACAGAATATAATTATTATTAAAGTCGATATTAATTTTTATCTTTTTCTATAGTCTAATCTATGTTACAATATATGGCTATTACATTTTTCTGATTCTACATTTCTTTATATACGACATCTTATCGTTAAAAAAATAAAATAATTTAGACAGATTCTTTTTGACAAAGTCAAAATCAAGCTTATTAAACAAAGAATTGAAAAAGGATAATCATATATTGTAAAACTATATCGAAACTACAGTTCCTATTGTAAACAGAAGAAAAGTATAGAAGGAATAGAAAATATAGAACTAATATTATCAATTTTTGTTTTGTATATATATTATATATATTTTATACATATAATACAATATACACAATATGTATTGCATTATAAAAAATACAAACAAAAATAGAAACAAATAAGTGTACTGAAAAAAAAGATAAAACGAAAATGCATGCACATTGATGAAAGCGATTTTTGCTATTATACGTTAATTTATTCGATGTTAATAATCGGGTTAAAGTAGATCGTTAACACATCCGGCTTCTTGTCCGGAAAAGAGAATCTCAACATTGTACTAGCAAACAAAGGGCATGGCAATAATAGATATAAGACGACGAAGTGATGTTACGTTTAGTGATGTCTTAATAGATAAAAGAAACGACAATGGCGAAAATACTATCCTCTAACTGTTTTTAAAATCTTCTGTTATTACACTCTCTCTCTCTCTCTCTCTCTCTCTCTCTCCCTCTCCCTCTCCCTCTCCCTCCTAAAACTCTAGATACCAAAGAAGCGCATAGGTCCTCCATTTTAGACTTATTAACCACACTCTATATCGATAATACTAAAGCGCTTATGGAATTACGAACAATTAAAGCGAAATGGCGATCAAAATGGGAAGGCTGTCAGCATTTCGGCTCAGATAAAAGGAATGCGCTACTTTGGTATCTAGAGCTTTACTCCCCCTCTCTCTCTCTTTCAAGTATTTGATAATCTGTATCCACGTTGATTGTAAGTCAAAATTAATATTCTCATCAAAAAAATATTCGAAGAAATCGAATTAATATATAACATATAACAAAGATACATTATCAATATATTAGTGATATCATTACCTATTAATTATTCTTCTAAAATTGTCACAAATCAGTATATAAATTGTTATTGTACGATACATTATACGATGTAACGTACGTGTTATTTTTTTCATAGAGTTATGGCGGACTGTGGGACCAGGCTGACCTGACGTGTACCTGACGTACCTACTACATCATAATACAACAGTTAAACGTACGCGACTTTTATGGTGTAGCGTATGTGTGAAGGATACGTAGTAATCCTGACGTTTATATATTAAATACGTTGCATTTTGCTTGCCAATTAACGAATGCTGTTGCACGCAATCCAGCCCTTCATTCTTCATAATGAAAATCACAAAACTTACTGTTTTGACGACCTTTCACAAAATTCAACGTACGTACACATACGTATATATATTTCAACATTTTTTAATATAAAAACTTACAAAATATATCTAAAAGTTATAAATAATTGTAAAAACAATATAACTATAAAAAACAGAAAGACAAAAGGGAGCCTAAGATTAATCGTTATAAATTAAAATTTGAACAGTTAATAAATAAACATGTCATATAGTTAAAATATAAAACTTTAGTTTGCTAGTAATAAACAAAACAACACCAAACGTTTCGATCCCTGTTGGATCATTATCAATGTAAACGAAAATAACAGTGGAAATATTACATAGATAAGATATATAAAAATTATAATTCGCTCCCGATCGCAGTATTAATTATCAATCTCGCTCAATATGAAATAAATGTTGTAATGTTGAAAGAATGTTGTAATCGATAATCATGTATTCCTCTAGATTGTGTATGTAGATTATAGACAAACATATTTGTTTCTGTTAAAAAGTACAAATATAATGTAAAAATGTAACAAGAATAAGTTAAAAAAAAAATCTAATAAAAGAAATACAAAAGAAGCAAAAAAAAATAATAATAAAAAAGTAATCTAATATTATGAGAAATGTACATTAATACGAATTGAAATTGTGTGATGTACAGTCATAAATTATATATATTAAATTTAGTAGCAGCTAAATCAAATGAGAATGAATACCTTATAATTGTATCAATATAAACGTCGTCTATTCTTAGGCACTGCGATGAGATTGAAAATATAATCATTTCTCTAAGATGCTCGGAAACAATATAAAATCCACATATCAAGACAAGAAGGTTGAAGTAGTAAACTAGAAAGGAAGGAGAACAGAGGGAGAAAATAAAGTAGAGGGAAGAGAAAGAGAGAGGGAATAAAAAGAGAAAGAATGCAGTTAAGAAGGAGAAAGAGATTGAATAATCTATAAGTAAATTTCAGGAAACGATTCAGTATCATT
>Ga0157363_1006767_pt1 | contig 10823 bp, 4 predicted proteins | sample AttsexASBM1_FD_111477 | JGI IMG/M metagenome (GOLD analysis project Ga0157363, IMG submission 111477) | Fungus gardens microbial communities from leaf cutter ant in Ribeirão Preto, State of São Paulo, Brazil - Atta sexdens ASBM1 | ecosystem: Host-associated > Fungi > Mycelium > Unclassified ...
CACACACTTCAGTAAATTGTAGATATATAATGTTCGACGATTTTAAATTTTGCTAATCGATTGAAAAGATCTCACCGATAGTTGACTATCAATCTCACGCGAGTGTTGACAATAAAATTAAAAAGAATTACCTAATCGATTCTGGAATGAGCAGAGGCAGGAAGACAGCTAACAGTCCCGGCCCGTATATTACCCTAAGAAGCGTTCGCCAAGATCTTAGCCAACTTGCGATCAATCCTAACAAAATCTCACCCATGGCGAACATGCAGCAGATTATAGTACTTCCAAAGACTCTGTTTTTCTTTCCAGCCGTCTCCAACCCTGAGAGCGAACAAGTGTATAAATTAGCGAACGTAGTAACGCGTAAGTTGAAAAGACATTACACTGTGTGAAGAGAAATGTTATTAATTATACATATCTTATGTGATTCTTATGTAATATGCAATTTATTGATAATAACTAATATGACAACGGACGTAAAAAAATGTATTCGTGTGATCGACACAAGTACGTCGGTGATTTAAAAATTCTGCGATATACAAGATATTAAAAAATTTCAAATTTCTTGATATAATCAATCGATAAATTTAATCGATGGTTTAATAAAAAATCTCATAAATAACGATAAATATTATCGAAATATATATTAATCGCTAATTTAAAGAAAAAATGTAGGTATTTTCAAGTCATTCCGCACGTACATTAAAAAAAGTGCAATATTTCTTTTCTGTCTTTTCATTTTCCACAAGTTAACCTCGAATAATTTTTTAATAAAAACTCATTATCTTTCATATGGCTTGTTAGTATTATATTTCCCGAGAATGTTTTGTCACTGAATATATTTTCATAGGAATCTAAATGCACGTCGCATAAAGCTACAATTTTAATAAACGACTAAATAAATACGTGATAAATCCAGAATAAATAACTCGAAAATATCTGCGTTATGCGTGTCGCGTATTTGCATTCCAAACGCGAGTAAAGAGCATTGCATCGAGAATTTGCTTCGCTACTCGCGAATACTCGTAATAGAGCAGGAACGATATAACGCTTACAGGTGTCGCATATATTTTTTGCTCTCCCCAAGCATATTTATTGTCCCGTTATTAACGCACCTAAAATAAATCCCGCGCTGTAAATTCCAGCTGCCATGCTGGCATCGAGGAATTCGAATGCGAGAAACATCCAATAATTCACGGAGAAGGAATGTATCAAGCCACTGACTCCAGACAGAGACGTCGCCACCGTCAAAAAGGTTCGTCTCCCATATCTAGAAATAAAAGAATAAACGTGGATGTGCACATTGTCCCAGCAAAGCGCATTTCTGCCATGCCGCAATGCGAAATTCCTCGTGATACACCATGCTTTCTTATCCAGAATCTGTGAAATCGAAGAATTGTAGAAACATTGTTACAGACTATTTGTACTACCTCGCATTACGTAAAATTAAATATATCCTTTTAACTATAAGAATTTAATCTCGCAATCAATCATGATTGATTGCTGACTATACAAAGAAATGCATAACAAAAGAAATTCATAATACAGCTGATTATGTATGAGCGATTATCTAACTCACAAGGAAAAAACTATAGAAAAATAATGTATTTTTAGAATTAGAGGAAAAATAGTGCAACTTGAATTTATGATGTATGTCATCCTTTACAAATTACAATGTCATACGAGTAGCTAATTTAATATACATAAAATCTTAAATATTATTACGTAATAGCTAATTAAATTAGCCGTCATATAATATAATGAAATTTATGAATAGAATTATGTTTTTAATGTAATTATATAACATATTTTTTCTTTTTTTGGCAACATGAAGATATAAATAAAATGAAAACGACCTCGCCAACATCCGCGACGAATGTTGCGCAATATTTTGTACGTAGTTAATTAATTAAAAGCCCCGGGGATATTGTGCTGATCCCTCACCTGTCAGATATGTATCCAGCGAATATCAAGCCGACGAACTGACCGATATTCTGCATTGTGCCCACCATTGTAAGTTTCCATCGATTAGTGTCGCAGGTAAAGCCCCACTGCGTCGAAATAAGCGAAGGAAAAGGAAAAAGGAAATTAATCTGTCAGATCTAAATTTCGACGAGTGAAAAATACGCGCTGATTACTGAGGGCCACATTACCTCGTTGAGTATCGTATGCTCCTCCGGATCATAAATCCAAGAATCGCAATCGCAAGTGACGTTGGTGAACGATGTTTCCGTGCATATTCCCGGGCGATCATCTCGCACCGTGTAACGCGCGCAACCGGAAATGACCCCGTCAATTTTCGGTGCAGAAGCATTGACCCATGGCGGTTCAAACGTCGTGTTCCCTGAATTCTCGCATTCCGGCACTAAACATCTGCATTTAAACCATTGTTTTTCTTTCCTTAATTTTCCCACACAATTTAAAATTCAACATTGTATTTTAATAAATTTAAAACATTTATATGTTTTAAAGTTATTAAAATCCGACATGTTTTGCAAATATGTTTGAATTATGTATATTTTAACTGCATATACATACGTGAAAGTTTAAATAATTAGCAAAGATATACATACGCATACCTGTATTTAATCTCGCCTGCAGTGAATACATAAGAAAGCGTAAATCCTGCCGATAGTATCAACGGTATATTGAGAAATATGAACATTACTATCTGGTAAAATCCAAATTTTTCTATATCGTTCTTCGCTAATGGATCTTTCGTATCTCCTATAAAAATTAATAAAAACTCGATTGTATAATCTGTGCTTCTCGATTAAGATATTATAAGAAGAAAAGTCACGTGTCATTGAATGTTATTATTTCGAAATATTCAATTAATAAAAAAATATATTTATCATACGAGGCTTATTGAAAACAAATAAGCAAAAATTTTCGATCGCATAATCTGCGCTTCTTGATTAAGGGATCATAACAAGAAGAATCATGTTATATTATTATGTTATCTTATATAGATCACTATTTAACTTTAAAAAAATATTAATAAATCAACTAAAAAACATATTTACATATTATAAAAGGCTTGTTGAAAAGACGCGAAAAACAGATTTTTCAATTATATCTTCCACTGTACTCTCCTTACTACACATAACATAAATAAATAATTTTAATAAACACGGCATACTTAAGCATCTAATCAGTTATGTAATATTGAATAATCGGATATCTAGAGTCGACGCACAATTACAGCGTAATCTCCAACATCTATTTAACAAGCTAACGTCCATTATACATGTATACTTAGTAATTTAATACTACTGTTAAGCAGTGATACTTAAACAACGCTAACTGGAAGAATAATCCGGTTGGAAATATAAGCCCATCTTAATCGTCTTCAAACGACTGGCTGTGTGCATAAGACTTCATACAATTTGCCTGTGTTATGTAAGATAAAACCAGGCAACATTTATCACTAATTCATGCAAATTCCTTTGACATTTAACAATAAAAAGTAAGATTTTTGTATTAGTCAAAATTCGCGAGAAAATGTTAGTTAATTCTAAATTCATACATTTTATCATTAAGTTATATAGAAAGAAGTAATTTTGAAAATAAAATTTTGTATATCGTATAAACTACAACTACAATTATGTCTATTTATAATTAGAAATATCTTAAATACATACCGTCGAATATATATATTAGTTAAAAAAAAATAAAACTTTCCTTTCAAGATATTTTATATACATATGTATAAATTAATATAATATTGCTGATACAAACTATTGTAAATATATAAACTAAACTCGCTTTCGTTTTGTTCTGTTTTTTTTTAATTATTATAAATTGAAAGATATATTTAAGACATTTCTAATACTTTTGTATTTTTCGTACACGGTCTTAGTGCACATTTATTACTTTTATGGAATTTTTCTCAATTTACGTTTAAGATTATTTTTCCGACGTAGAGATCGCATTGCATTTCCATTTTATGATTACGTCAACGTGTGGGTATCGTTCGTACCATTTTCCAGACCCGACCGCAGCGAGTCAGCCTCGTCCTTCCTTGAGCAACACAGCTGCATGCTTTCCTCTTTTACGTCTCGTAAGCTGCAATCATATTCGGAATTTATACTACTTGCCGGGAATCGCCGCCGCGGCGGCCGATCGAAAGTTCAACCTGGCGCTTTATGTTTCAAGTTTCCTGGGAACATCGCGAATGAAAAATGATGCCAGTCGCGCGCGTCGGACTTGGGCGGGCATTACATAAAGAAACGAGATCAGTTCGCCGCGCGAAGGCGGCTACAGAAAGCTTTTTCCCATAAAAAGTACCGAGAGAAAGAGAGAGAGAGAGAGAGAGAGAGAGAGAGAGAGAGAGGGGGGGAAGAAAGGAGAGAATGAAAGAGAGAAGAACTGCCCTCGGAAACGACTTCTCCACCGGAGTTATCCCGGCGGTATATAAACAACGCATGCATATAACGACGATGTTGCAGGTGCTGGAAGTTAGCGGCCCAGCGGCAAATAATGCAAAAAGTATGACGTATTAGAAACAGGATTATCAGAGCGTAATAATTATTGAAGAACCGAAAAAGTAAGTGTAAAGCTGTGCGCAATATGAAGTATTACGCGTACAATACGAAATGATAAGGCACGGATTGGATAATCGCTTTATATTGAAGTTTCATCCGTTCTCGAATTTTTGATTTATAGTGTTAAATCATTGCGTGTATGCAAACGATTACCTATACGATTATAACGTGAACCTGCATGAGAATGTTATCATAAAAAAAAAGTATTTTTGCAAACACTGTGTGTATATTGAATACGTAATAAATCTTTGTTTTACAGAGATTTCTGTCATCAGGTAATTTAATTGTATGTTTTAATATGGAAATTCACAGAGGAACAACTCGTGTTTTCGACTATATTTTCGCAAAGCCGCATTTTTTTACAAAAATATGCGAAATATCGTGTTTAATAAACAGATAATTGTAAAATGTTTGAAAAATACCAAGAGAAATTCCAGTACTTCCCCGAAGGCTGCGTGCTGACCTCTCGCAAGCACGCGGTTAACTTCTATGGCACGTGGCTATTGATTTCCCAACGGTACCGGAAACCGGAAAACCGCTGCGCTCGAAAGAGAAAAACCGAAAAGAAAATCGGAACGCCGAACTAGATAAAGTAATCTTCCAATTGTGCCAGATAGCTGAAACAATTGTGCAGTTTATCCCATTGCGTCACGAGATACTGTTTTAACCATGTTGAGCGGTGAAATGCACAAAGGGAGTAACTACCAGTACGTATTCGGTTTTACGATACCATTCTGATGTTGCATTAAACGCACGCCGTTCGCGAAAGTCTTCAGTGAAGTTTATCCATTCTCGCGATTTACGCGAGACAGGCATTGTTTTCGTGAAAACGAGGTTTACGAGAAACTAAACAATGTTAATAAATTAATGGAGCGTGTTTTGATATTCTGATCATTACTCGCGCGAAGTGAGTCGAGAAGTTACCGTGAACCAAATAGTCCAAGTTAATCTCGAGGACGTTGAGGAGATTTACGTACTTTGCTTTTAGAATGCACAGCGCAGGAATGGAACTACAGAATGAGCCATTAGTTCTACGATTCTTTTTCTCTTTATATCCTTTTAATTTGCGAACGGAGGATCTCCCACGTGATAGTCGAGCTGTCACGCGATTTCTCACAGATTCTAAATACGATATCACAATGGAATATTAGGAGATGCGAATACTCGAATGATGAGGTTCATACAAAGATATATATTGCATCTTATTAGCAAATAATATTAACAATTATGTAATATCGAAATTATTACTTATAATTACACACACACACACACACACACACACACACACACACACACACACACACACACACACACAAAATATCTCAAAATTTTATAATAAGATTTCAACGAAAATTCGTGAAAAATGAAGTAAGTATAATAAAAATACATGCCATGTTCTTTCTCATAAAATGTTAAATATAAGTAATATAAGATAAATAATAAAATATTTAAGTTATTTAAAATATAATAAATAATAAAATATTTAAGTCATATAATTAATCTAACATTAATTAAAAAATTATTTATTTGTGTGTTGTGGAATGGTATTAGAAATGATACGTCGAATATTTCGTAATCACCAACACTAAATAAAACATTATTATTATACACATATTATTGTACTATTATAGTGTGATATTATAGTGTGACCTTTTAATTAACATTTGGAATTGGTTATACCTTAAATCTTTATTAAAAAACTACTTTATAAATAAAAAATGACATGCACTTTTATGCAATAATTTTTTATCGAATTATGATGAAAATTGTGTAATTTTGAGCGTTTTTATTTTTTTATTATGAAGCATACATATTAAACAATTTTCAATATTTAAAAAATTAAATTTATTATGAAATTAATTTTTTAAACGACACACACACACACACACACACACACACACACACACACACACACACACACATACTCGAATATACATATGATAAAAATGGAACTTACACGTAATAAGCCATAAAAATGGAACTGCCATCAACTTAACTTGTCTTCATTAATCTCATTACGTTTTTCAAAGTATTTGTATTTAGAAATATTTTACTTGTTGTGAAAGCATTAATAAGCATAACAATAATCATCATGAACATTATCAAAAGTATTAATAAGCATAATAATAATCATCATGAAAATGATCAAAAGTCAGGTAATATACTTAATTCCATGTCTTGTACTTCTAGAGATCAATTTTCTAACATGCGCACATGTACAGTTATCACAATGTATTAGCATTTCGATATATTCATATACAAAATATATACTTTAGTGTATATCTAGCTGATAATCGATGACTATATATACTTTTCATAATTGTTTTTTTTTCTTCTCTTCGTATATCGTGTGCACTCGCATTTCGGGAAACGATTTACAAGGGCGACGTTTACGATTTTTGCTTTTATTACACTCTTGGAGCGAGAAAACGTTTTTCCACGCGCATATCCTTTTGGACAGTATCTACATATATTCTATTACCTTAAATCAGAGCGTTTAAGCCTGACGTCTGTCACGAATACGAGCGTGCGACCTTTTAAACGTCGTAAAATCCGATTTCGCGCGTGTGAGCCACGAGCCACATACTACACTTTTTTGCTCGTCCACACGGACGGAATTCGCTGATAAGCGAATTAATAAATTGCCGCTGCCATCACCGCCGAACACCGCTGGACCTTATGTTCACCTGCCTGCTTCCAACTCGCAAAAGCAGCAAGTACCTACTGTCTCTTTGTAAGTAATAGCATTTCGCGATGGTAGCCACACAATGTTTGCGCAAGTGGGGAACGGTTAAACAATCGGTGGGGGAATAACGTTTTATCTTAAACTTATGAAGAAACGGGCGTGAAAATTATTGATGGATATGTCGTCCGTTCGAATGGACGATCCCTACGTTCGAAAACTCTTCGGAGAGCATTTTCGAGGTGTGTGATTACACTTCGAAAAAAAAAAAAAAATAGAACGAGACTAGTCAGTTTCCGTAAATTTTTTACGTTGTATACGAAACTTCCAAGTGTTCTATCACGTCATAATTTTGAAAAATTTATGTTTAAAGTTGCAAAAAAGGGCAATTTTTGTATATTTTGTCATATTATTACTACGATATGAAAAGTTTTATGCTATAAAAATTAAGCATGTTATTTTCAATCCTCAAAAAAATTTGTTAATGTCGGCTTAATAAGATATTCAATAGTTTAAGGATTGTGAAAAAGTGAATTAAATTATTAACGATTTACCAAATAGTTTTCAATTATATTTATATATTTAAATATATTATAAAGGTTTTTCTATAAGAATCTGATGTCAAAATTGATAAATTCAAAATTATGAAAGACATCTGACATTTTATAACAATCCGGATTTTTCAAGTTTTGACATCCGCTATGTTGAATCCACTATTTTGAATTTATTAATTTTTATATTGACTTATATACAATGACCTAACAAACTTTTAAATTTAAATAAATATAGTCAAAAACTATTTCATTAAATTATCAATGACTATATATAGTTTCTTTGTAATAGACTCTATATTTAATTATGAATCTTTTATTAGTCGACACTAAAAAATTCTCTTGAGGACCGAAAGTCATATAACATATTTAATAGCAACATACTTAATTTTGATTATATTAAAACTTCTCTAATACGTTATAACATGATAAAATACATAAAAATAATTATTTTTAACTAATTAAATTGCAAATTGCAAATTTTTCAAAATTGATGGAGCAATATGAAAAACGCATTCTTATTCAGCATTTTCAAAAACTAAAACATGATTAATCTTGTTCCAGTGTTCAAAAAAAATCTTATTTCCGAACAGTGTTAGATCACCTAGTAATAAAAAAAAAGTCTGCGTGCATTAATATTAATGTCTATCGTAAATATATTAATATTAATGTATGAGAAAATCGAGATCTATATCTGAGAAATGTTAGTAGCAGCTCCAAGTACAGCATTTTCATTTTTTATAAAGCATCTTTTACACGCTGGAAGGTGTTCAAGATTTCTAAATTAAGAAACGGCGAATATTCGCTTGGATGAATATTCAAAATTGTTATCAATGTATGTGTGTTTTTTTTTCATTCATAGAATGACGTAAATTATAATATCATCAACGTATGCACATTTTATAAATATTGGAAGCAACCGTAACTCCATCGCACGTTTAATCAGCAATCCTGTTGCTCAATATGTTAGCAATTTAATATGTATTCCTATGTGATGCACGAAATATATTTCGTATTCAATAATTCGTACTGCAGTCAATTTTAATGGTATTTTGATACATACGCTGTATAATACATACATATTTTCCGTGTTCAATACTCGTGCGTAATTAACGGAGAGAGAGAGAGAATAAAGATCCATTAATATTAAAAATCGCGGAAAGGATATTTTTAACGTTACTCTATGTATTGAAAGGCTCTGAAGAAATATCATACACATGTAACTGGTTTCAACTAGCCGATTCCAGCTTGCATTGCTTCTCTCGTGTATGCTATATGAGCTACAGTTTTGTTATATCGTGAAAACAAGTGTAAAAAGAAATCAAAACTAGTTAACAAATATAATCTGTAGCTATGACTTTTCATGAATTTATTTATATATTGTAACTAATTCCCGAGTTGTTCTTTTAAGCATTATTTTAACAACCGGACAATGTTGTGTATGTAAAATTCGTGAATGTAATAAATACAGAATGCGCATTTCCTATTCTTAGCATCTACGCTCCGTTAGAAAGAATTGAATCAGCACAACTTTCTTTAATATTTTACGGAGAAAGAGAAAGAGAGAGAGTCATCTCATTTGTTAAATCAAATTAAATTCATTCCTATAGAAATAACGGCATTGAACATAAGATGAACAGGTTAACGATATCCTACTTAGATAATATTTATCACAATGTATATTTGACAATTGTTTTTAATTTGATCAATCCAATTATGGTGTTTTATATATATGTGATAGAGATTTTTACAAGAGATTTCGCACACAGATATATAGATACGTTCAATAATAAGAGAGTAACATTTATTGAGATATAATCGTAGACATTCACATTTCAGAGGAAAGACAATTTTTCCTTAAATTATTCTTCCAATCTTTGATATGTATCTATTATATGCACATTTTCATTATAAATAAATAATATTAAAGTAATATGGTCGATTCTCGAGTCGATTAAAAGCAATTTATGATCATTAAAGTGATATCAATTATTTCAAATTATTTTAATTGTAAAAAAGATTTCAATTTATTAAAATATTGTGCAAATTTCCAAAAATTCCATTTTTAATTCGAATTAAATTTTTAGCAATATCAAAATGAAAATATTCTCTTAAATGAAATCAATATCTTATCATTGAAAAGCAATGAAGATATATAAATAGTTATAGTTAAAAATGTATCACTGCATTTAATCAGCTCTCACTGGAAAGAATCAGTTATGCCTGTTTTCATCAATGTAGATTAACTTTAATCTCAGTTCAACTAATTCTTTATCATTTTCTAATTCTTAGAACTAGAGAAAGATGAAGCAATTATAAGATTAAAGTTAATCTATATTGATAGAAATAAGCGTTAGTAATAAATTATTCCAATCAATGATATTAGATCGCTGAAAACAGTGATGTGAATAACAAATTTAAAAGCAAAAAAAGTGGAATATATAATTCTATGAATCTATATGAATACTAGTTGAATGCAAATTTCATTTCCATAGATATGAGGGCTTTTACCAAGAAATAGCAATCAAAAATTTAGAAAGCTTTGAAGGTTACATTTTGCAGCTATTTAATATTTTTATAAAATATTAAGTAAAATCTTGGTTCTACAATCACAATCAATAAGATACAAGGCGGAAGAGCAAAGTGTGAATGTTCGAATTTAAAATAAGTGAAATACTCTCTAATTATCAGTCGAATATTTAATCAGTAAAATTTTCATTAATTTTAAGAGAGTACATGACCTTTATAAATTATGGGAAAAATGTAGGCATTTTTCATTCACCGCACTTATCACGCAGTAATATGATGTTATTAATGATGCTAATAATTGAAAATATGGAAGTAAGATTTAATACCATACTGAAATGATAAGCTTTAACAAAGTCAAATTACAACGCGATTATATTGATTGTATTGATATGTATATCATAATCTTATTATTAATTGATAATTTAATTATAATTTAGATAATTATCAATTAAATTATCATTAATGATCAATAATTAATTATCACTTACAATTAATTTAGTTATCATTTATATA
>Ga0157363_1006768_pt1 | contig 10822 bp, 6 predicted proteins | sample AttsexASBM1_FD_111477 | JGI IMG/M metagenome (GOLD analysis project Ga0157363, IMG submission 111477) | Fungus gardens microbial communities from leaf cutter ant in Ribeirão Preto, State of São Paulo, Brazil - Atta sexdens ASBM1 | ecosystem: Host-associated > Fungi > Mycelium > Unclassified ...
ATATACATTTCTTCCTAATAGGGAGGAAAAATTATTAAGATTTACTAAATTATTAAGTATCGTCAAACAAGTAATAATTAAAATCAAACACCGAAGTATTGGCAAAAGAGTTAATGAGAAATCGCGGCAACTTTAACGGAAAAAAGAATCTTGTTGGGCTGTTCAAAGCTTTAAAAGTTGCGCCGAATATAGACAAGGTGGAGGAATGGCAAATAGCACGGACATGACAACGATATTGAAAATATCTGGCTGAATTGGAAATCGATACGCAGACGAGGGACAGGCTGAGGGATAGAGATGATAATGCTTTCACGTTTCAAGGTTCAAATAACATATTTCGTAAAAATATCGGTCAATTGACGATGAGAACGCGGCGAGGTAAGACTATCAGAAAACGAATCTTGACTGTCTTTATTATTGTCTGTCGTCTGATAACTGCTCCATAATGCATAAGACAAAAATGCTGAAGTTTCTCCGATTCGAGGATCATTTCTTGGTCCACGCATATAGGAATATCAGTGATACTCGTTTACTCATACGATCTTTGTGATCGTTTTGCTTTATTCTATTCGAGGGATACCTATTATGTTCATACACGGCAATTTACATGGAAACATCCGGATCAATTTGTGGAGTTAAATGTGACACGATTTTTAAATAGGAGCTTTAAATCTATTGTTAAAAATGGAAATCTGAAAGGAAATCCATCTAAAAATGACATTAAAAATATTTAAAAATTTGCTTTATTTTATTTGGCATTATACTCATATGCGACAATTTACATAGAAATATTCGGGTCAATTTGTGAAGTTAAACGCGACACGGTTTTCAAATAAGAGCTCTGAATCTATCATCGAAAATGTAAAGAAAACTAAGAATGAAATTTTACGAATTGAATAAAATAACATTGTTATCGAATAAAATAATATTTTGCGAATAAATTTATGGAATGGAGGTTTTAGTTTACCTAAAACATTATTGCGATAATAACGAAAAATTTGTTCTGTTTCTTGGAAGATTCACTTACACGAGTGGATTTATTGCAATCTACTTAAAGTACTTAATGATACAATATTTTCTTTTTTCTTACTCGTTCATCCATTTCGAATTTACTTAATTCAATTTTATATCTTTCAAGAACGAGAATAAATAATACGAGAAAATGTTCGTTTTAACGTGGAGCGTTCAAATTTGTGCTGCACTCTCTTTCTTTCCCTCTTGCTAGCATTGCCCGTAGTCGCACGACGTCTGTCTTATTGTTAACTATTCTTATTCGTTTGCTCTTAACAGTGCTCTTTCAGATCTTAATGAAGACCTCTTTTATTTTTCTTTTTTCGTCTACTACGTTCTAGCACCGGAACGGTCTATATTCGGGTAGTCAAGTCGTCGCGTCTTGCTAGAAATATTTTTCTAATTTTTTTCTTTCTACATCTTTTAAAATAGTGTTTGGTACGCTTTCTTCGATTTTGCAGTCTTCGCGGATCATAAGTCGTTAATCGGTGTTGGCGACTAATCGTGATGTGTCTAATTGTATTGGTCAGCAATTGGATAAGCGCCTTACGGTAATGCGCTTACCGCGTGAGATTTCGACATGTCCTACGGCGCGACGACCATTATAGAAATTATAGTGCCACGTTTGCCAAACAGGTGGTCACGTATGAAAGCGACCGCAACCATTGGAAGTGCAACGACGTACTGGTGAAAATCTCGTTGCGTGGATTAGAATCGGGGACAATAACTTTCCTTTCAGACGGTTGCATTTAGTAATTGTGCAATTTCATTGATGTTTATGTTTTCATCCAATTCTATTTTGCAATAAGAAATTAAGGAATACTATTGTCAATATTTGCAGAATAAAATACGTATATTTATATACTATGTATTATCTTACGTGTAACCTTACTTACTTATATTATTTTCTTTATATAAGCTATGACTAGATTACGTAGACTGAGAAAAACGTAAGTCTAAAAATATAAGTATATAAGTTTTAAACAAAAATAATTTATAAAAATACATTATAATTCCAATTTATAGATTAATCAAACTTCAATTTTGTTTATCATAAAATTACTGTTGGATGTAAATAATGATATTAATGCATATCACTGCATTTTCTTTAACATATATTTACGAAGCATATCAAATATAAATATCCGCATAAAACGCTTTACAGCTTAGAAGCGCAGACTGCACATATCTGCGGTTTGTATGCACATAGAACGAGAAGAATCACTTTACTCGCGCTCCATTACCAAACTGTTTTAATTGTATGTCCTTGTAGCTATATTCTCCGTGTCTCTGTCTCGAATGTTGGAAGTACAGATTGCACACAACTAGAGTTGCATGCAATCGCAGTTCGAAACAGAATCGAGATACTCATGAACCGGTTAGAATTACTGTTTCAAAGTACATCCTATCTAACAAAAGGCAGCGTTCAGATACAATCATTGTCTAGTAATTCGATTATATTAATGAAACTACGTTATTTTGGAATATAGTTGTGATAAAAAATATAAATATAGTGATAAAAAACATGAAGAATGTAATGATGAGACGAAAAATAATAATACACTTTGTGTAATCGATAATAAATATAATGTTTGTATAAAAGTAATTTACTTTATGTTTTCATTTGAAACGTCTTTGACACGTTTTGACAAATGCATGAAAATACGTTTAATACGTGCGCAGTTACATATGATAGCGGAAGATAGAAACACGTCAGATTCATAATCTGATTTATTTTAATTACAAAATTATGCGTAAAGTATATACGTGATAAATTTGCTCCGTGACATTTTATACATTTATCGCAAGTAAAAATTGAGTGAAAACGTATACCATACCAATGAAATAAATGCTATATAGCCAGCGATTTGCATAATTTGTGTGTTACAATTGTGTACCGCGGGATCCAGGTATCGCAGATATCAAAAGACCAAATGAATGAATTATGATCCTGTATATTACAATGCTCGCACTTAATTGGCGCGTAGATAATATGGTGGTTGAACGGTTCACCAGGTGAATTATGGATTCCAAGTACTCTCTCATACAAATGCGCATATGTAAATGTATTTTGAACTCATCGCTGCCAGCAGGGTGAAAAAGTGAACGATTGTTATCAGGAGAGTGCGCGTACATTTTGTCGTTCTAGCATACAAATTCGCGCATATTTTTTCCTGTTTTGTAGCGAGAAGTTTAATGAACGAAATATAATCTTGTAACTTATCTTTATTCCAAATCGACATTCGAGAGATAGATGCCAACCGTGTACTTATCTTCGAACTTGTATTTGCTCGCGGTTTAACTCGAAGGGAAGTCGGATAGGAACATTTAACCTCATCTCGACATGATACATTCGTCGTGCCACTTCTGTCTATAAAGCGCAACTTGTGAGAAACACTCTCGCCGATGGCATTGGAACTTTCCAACGTAGAACTATGAACGCTTCATCTACTCTATGTGGATTATATATTCATATTTGTAATGAATTTCATGTGTAACTTGATTGTATGGCATCCCTTTACGACGCGTTCCTACCTGCGAATTGTATTGCAGATAGAAGTTTTAGTAATATCCCGCGTATATTATTGTGTGCCAGTAATAGTTTCTTCTCTGGATTGTGTAATGTGTACAAATAATCAAATATTCAAACTCCAATTAATTTAATATTCATGAATAGGAAAATTACTTTTCGTTCTGATTATTATTGGATATGTATCAATATTTGCATATAGTAATATTATTTAGTACAGTACAAATATTTACTTTGTTTAGAATTTCGACGTTTACATTTGTTTTTACTGTAACTTTACTTATCTTAATTATTCAGTTCGCGTATGCGACAATACTCAACTTTGAATTTTCGTAGGATTTATGTGGTATAATTTATACTGGTCGTCGGTGTTTTGCAAATTGTTTTGTTATAGCTCGAAAGCGGTTCTTCCGACAAAAGTTTCAAGAGAACTGAAAAGCGGTTTATAGCGTAAACTTTAATATGCCGTTGCCAACGATTCCGGATTCGCGACTCGGCAACTTTACCGATCATGGATTATATACAGTGAATGCACATACGCTCACCCATGCATGTGAGTGCGTGTGCATATTCGCTGCATTGGCACACCGTATGACGAAGTATACAATCTACACGAGTTCTTTCGTATATTTATCTAGGTACGTACCTCCGCGGTCCATTGCATGCATGCAAATGCAAACGTGTAAATGTAAGCCACGGTAAAGTGCATCGAGTTTTAAAGCAAGCGCATTGTCGACTTGTCGCTACACGCAAAACATTTTCCTACATTTCTCTCTTGCTACTTTCTTATCCCGCACAGTTTTCTGCCTTTTTTTTTAGTTCTTTTCTTTTATCTACGAGTACTATGACTGTACCATACATAACACAAGTGTAACGGTAAATGCTTGTCGTCTGTGAGAAAATATACATGAGACGAATGAACAGCGATCCATATCCGTTTGCAAAATTCACTCAAATTTACATCCTTTACGGCTACATACGTAGTTCCTGCTGATTTTTCAATATTCATTATTTTTTCGCGACGCTTGTATCGCACATGCAAATTGACATACTGGCGAAGTTATGCAAAGTGCTGCGCGCATGGGATTAGGCTCGTACCGATTCGGAACAGTGTGTTAAGGGATGCCTAATTGAAACATATGCAAATTGCTGAGGGTGCCACGAGTCTAGTACTTCGTATAAGTATTTTCTCTCATTTGACTTCTCGAGCGTCTCGTTTTAACCGCAGACAGGAAGTTTTAACTAGGTTTTTAATGCTTACACTTTCCGACCTTTCTGTCCATAATCCGTGAAATAATCATCGAATGCATAATTCAATGAAATATTTAAAACAATAATTAAATGATAATTCTTGAAAGTGGTTGATCTTGGTTAAGATAAAAATAGAATATTATATTTAAAGAAAAATAGAAAATTAATCGCATTAACTGGTGACAATTTTATCATTCTTCTGAAAACAGAAATTAAATGTAGTGTATTAATTATTTGCTCCTTTCGTTGAATTATAATACATAATAATTTTTATGTAATTTAAAAAAGAAATATTAAATATATTTACAGAAAATATTTACAGAAAATATATTTACAGAAAATAGTCAAATTATTCTTATATACGATGTGCTTTTTAACATTTTTTAAATTGATAATTTTCCTAAAATTAGATGTTTTAGAAATGCAGTTTATCGTTATCGTCGTTTCGTATATAGTTGTTTTAAATTACGATACATTTATATTATTAATATATCGGATGAAGAGCTAATTTTCCAAAATATGGAAAAATTGATTTTGCATGTGTCCGCATTTTGATATCCCTACATCTCGGATATCTTTGAGAATTGACCTTTCTGAAATCGCATTCGAGAAAAGAATCTCGCGGAGAAGAAATACGTCACGTCACATAGCCGATAGAAATGCGTTTCTTCGTCAGCCTCTTTCGATGCACGTCTCCTCGGATAAGCGCAAGCCGCAAAGATTCGAGACGGTTCCTTCGCGCTCGGCCGTCCTCGATTTTAAGCCGTCCTGCCGTGTTATCGTTATCGCTCTCAATTTGGAACGCTGCGCCGCGTCGTACCGTGGTTGCCATCGTCGCCTGTTTCTCACCGCGAAAGACGTCCTTCCTTTTTTTCCTTCGTGGTGCGAGAAGCGAGCTAAACAGCGTATCGATCGGGAGCAGCTTCTTCAACTTCCGGTTGTCACGACGATGTGCTGTCGGTCGGGTAAGAGGGATGACAAGAAAGAAAAACGCGGCGGAAAGAAGACGGGGGCCGAAGCGAGAGTTGAAGGGCTAGGAGAGCGTAAATGTGGCTGGGCAAGAAGAAAAGAAACGATCGCGGCGACTTGGACGAGCGGGCACGTTTTGCCAAACCCAACCCAAACCTGGTCTTTGCCGTCCTCCAACGACCGCATCCACCAACTTCTCACGTCCGTTCAACCCCTTTTAGCACTCGCAGCGACCGCGCCACTTCCATTTCGAGAGGCCGCGCAAACGTGCCACGCCGTTACAAGCGATATATAAGTTTTGAAGTTTATATCGGTTTATGTTGGATTAAGGCTTTCCTAGGTTGTGACATGATGGTGGTCACTTTCGTTCACCATTGTGTCATGCCCTCGAGTACATAATTTTCTGATGCGGTCCATTTTGTTGCAGCAACTTCCAAACACCGATATTTGTAGTAAAATATGCACGTTGAATTAATTACTTTAACATAAGAGAAAGCAAGTTTCAATATATTTACCGAGAACCTATAAATTTTAGTAAAATGTTCATCGCAAAGGAATTTTGACTTTTTCATTTGTACAATGAAAGTTTATACTCCATGTAATCAATTTGAATGATTTAAAACAATAAAATATATTATGTACTTTTGAAAGATATTTATTGATTTTTTCGATCTGTAAATTTCTTTAAACTACGATAAAACATTTGAATGATTATTTTTCAATTTTTTATTTTGAGTTTAATATTTGATCTGTTTATAAATCTTTTTCTACTTTTTATAAGCTTAGAATATTATTATATTTACATATTTGATTTACATAACTATGCAAATAAGAAAATGTTTTACAGAAAAATAATATAGTAATTAGTATCAGTAAACAGTAAACAATCTTATTTTAAATGAGTTATTTGCTTATAAATAAATTAATTCTTTTCGCAAGTATTGTCTAACTTTCGCAAGTACGTTTAGTATTTTTAAGAATTTTCACTTTGTCATTTGTTTTGGCGACATTCGTATTGGAAAATATTTCAAATAAAAAAAAGACAACTTTCTTTCTTTACGACTTATAAAGCCGCTCGATATCTAATCATACGGAAAGGACGATAGCAAATTGGAACAAATATTGACTCGATCGTGACCTTCTGATTAAATTCGGTGTCAGATTCCAACCAAATAAGCCCGTTCGAGATTCAAACTGACCTGTCACGTAATCTTTCTCTCTTTCGATTTTGTTATCTCTTCTATGTCCTATACTTTCTCATTCTCTTTGTTCGAACTGCAGAGAACTAGGCTTTTCCAATGACTTTCTCAATAATTGAGAATATTTCTGGCGAATCTACTATATAGTCACCTATCAATTAGTTCTATAAAGCTAGCAGGACTAAATCAGCAAAATCGAAATTTTAGTACTCATTTTATCGAAATTTTTAATACTCATTTTATACTAAATTATATCATTAATGATAATTTTATACCGTGTGCCATTTCGAAAAAATCATGGCGCTGCTGGCTTAATATTAAGCTGGCAGGACCAATTCAAAATAAAAAAATAAAAAAAAGAAAAAATAATATCGGAAATCAATGCGCTTGAATTTGTACTATTTTTTTGTACTGCCAAAGACAATTCTATATTATGTCATTTCCAAAAAAACAATGCCGTTGATAATTTAATATTTAAGCTAGCAGAATTATAAAAAAACAAAACAAGTGCAAAAATTAACACAATTGCATTTGTACTAATTTGTATCATTAAAAATAATTTAATATTTTTCATGTTTTCTCCTTAAAATGACTTTATTAGTATTTACTTACAATCTATTCTACATCAAATCGTGCATCTTTGAAACATCGTCATTTTTTTTTAATTTGTTAACATATTCTACACATAACATATTCTACAGATAATAATAAGACACGTTTTGTAAGAAAAATCTGAGATTTTTTTATAAAGTTATTGACACTTGTAAGTTGCATAAATTTATAAAAAATTTTATAAAAAATGTCGCTCATGGAACATTCAAATAATTATATCGAAATCATTAATCGCGCGGTGTGTGTGTATCTGCATGTGTGTAATTCTTGAGATATTTATGTACATCGTGTTACTATCTGAATCTTGAAACAATAGAAATATTCTCAAAATGACAAAGATAGGAAAGAATTTATTGTTTAAACTTTATCAAATATAAAATTATATGTGGATTAGTGTTATTTCAACTATTAATTATAAAACAATTATTGATTGCAAATAACAAGACTTATATTTTATATATAAACATATAAATAGTAAAGAATAGAATTTTATATAGGTATTGTAACATTATACATACTAAAAGGTATATCGGAATTCAATCACGAAGATTCTTTCGAGAACCGTTTTAATGCAGCTCATATTTTTCTCATTGTAAAAATCTAGAAAATAATTCGTGTAAAATGAAAGCGTCACCCCATCTACCGATTCCATTCTGATTTTTTTCCTTTTTTTCCTCCCGCAGGGTTAGAATGGCGCACGACACTCTTTGATTTCTCGCCTGACACGTTCCACGTCCTTTCCACTTTCTCTGTCCTGTTCTTCTTTCCGCTATCTCGCTCGGCGATAACCGGCGTCGCCTTTCATATAATGACGAGCGAGTAAAACAATCATTAATCTGATCTGCCTCTCTCTTTCGTTTGTCCCTTTCGTTCGCTTTGCAGACGCGAAGGGACGAACATTAATTATCGGAAAAAGGTACGATAAAAACGTTAAGCCCACGTGAGCCCACATCTCGCCGCAGCGAGCTTGAAAGTCCTGCATGGAGCCGGGAAAAACCTACTTTTCCAACAGTCATTTGAAATCCTCTCATGTATTCGCTCAGGTATCGGTTCGATCGATCGTAACGATAATCTCGAGCTATGTAACGCGCGTACATATAGCAACCAGAATAAATGCACATGCGAACGTGCAATCATTCCGTCCCAATATAGGCGTTCTATTAATTTTAATTCGCGAACAAAATCCGCGGATATGCGCGGCGCCGTCCGTCGTTACATTGGAATTCTCTGGGCCGTCCGCTGCGAGAAAATATTTAATTCGTTTTACGTTCACAACGGGATGCGAAGTGCAATGTATACAAGCGATATCGAATTCCAGCAACGCGGCGGTTTCGCTAGGAAGATCTATTTTTACACGCGAAGGGCGAGCGGAACCGCATTTTCCTCGCATTCCCCAACCATTCCCTCCCCCCTTTCCCGATTCCCGATAGTAACGTGGAAATGCATCATGATCGGTGCTCGTTTTTTAGAGATATCTTAGACTCGATAACGGAAAACCTTGTTACACTTTCAACGTCCGACCGTATATCTCTAGTCCCCATCTCTTCGCTCCACAACTCAGACGTGTCACCGAAGGGAGGCTAACGACAATTCCCGTATTCTTCGCCCGTCCGACAATGCGTCCTTCGCACTTATTCAAGTTTTTCTGATCGATTTTCGTCGGAATCGCACAAAAGCTGCCTCGTAAATTCCCCGTCAACGAGCGAAGAGCGCGATGAGCTTTCGACAAGCCTCATTCTGCAATTCACGTCGCCGTACAAATTAATTACGTCGCATATAATTTTTGACAGATATGAAATGAATAGTTCGCAAAATTTACTCTCGCTATAACGAATTATATTAAACGGTATGTCATATGTGAAATTTTATACATTTCATGAATGAATTATTAAATAATTTTTCCTACAAATTTACGTAGCTGCCAACTGAATTGAACATTTTATTCTACTACATATTTTATACGTATATTTATTTTAAATGTGCAGTGCTTATTTCTGATATAAAAATAACTTTTATATAAATTTCTCTTGTACATTTCACACAATAAACTTTCCTTATTATTAATATAAAGACACATTATTTATAATGTCGAAATTATACTTGCTAAATATATTATTATACATCAGTTTCAAAAAAAAAAATTAATTTTGTTATGTAGAAGCTACGATAAATTTTAAAAGTTAATTTGTCTAATTTAATTAGTGCAGATTGGACATTATCAAACATGATAACCATTTATACAATCAGTATCGTTAAATTCTTCAATTTCCTCCCTTTCGTCTTTTTATATTTATATTTCAGTCAGCTTATAGCGACTCTTCTATACTTATCCAATATGATTTTAAAATAGTAAAGCTGACGATATATACGACGGACTACAATAAAACCAACACTGTTACGGCTACAGATTGTGTAGCCTGGAATATTCGCAAATTTCGCCGGTCGCACTTATTGGCGCGAATATCGTCACGTTGCGCCGTCGATCGCAAGCTCTCATCTCGGAGCGGCGCGGCGCGGCGCCGAAGGCTTGAGCTGAACGGCGCTCAACTTTTAAATTATTACTCAGTTACCGGAGTTTTATTGCGCCAATAATAAAAGCGGCCCTCCCGCTGGTCTTTCCACCTTCCTCCCTTGTCCCCAACGTGTATGTGACGTTTTGTTATAGCTGCGAAATATGGTCGTTACTTATACTGCAGGACTTCCGCCCACGATCGATGTCTTTAATGCTCGCGCTGGAACACATATGAGACTACCGTGCAACATAGGATTATGTTATATCGCGATCTTGTATTATAAAAGGTCATTAACATTTCAACCTTCATATTCTTCCTCTTTCTCTCCTTTCTCATCACTACGTTACTTTACACGGTGTAACGGTGCCGTGAATACGCGTTATGGGTTCTTTTATGCGGAACGAAGGAAAATGAAGGAACTGTGACGCGCGCGTGGAAAGCCGATTCTTATCTTTCCGTTGGTTTATGGGTGGCAATGATCCATTTTATAGCAACTTCTTGCTATAATGACTATAGCAATTGTTGACAAAAGTACTTCATGGTATGTAAGTCATGATTGACATGCGTAAAGATGCATATATATTAAAGATGCATACATAGTAAAGGATACCAGTTTTTTTTTGCAATTGAAAAATTTCTCTCATTTAAATTAAAGAAAATTTATATATATAATAAAGTAGGATGTATAGATAGGTCATATACTTCTGAAAAGGACGATTCCTTTTATCTTTAAATAT
>Ga0157363_1006769_pt1 | contig 10822 bp, 3 predicted proteins | sample AttsexASBM1_FD_111477 | JGI IMG/M metagenome (GOLD analysis project Ga0157363, IMG submission 111477) | Fungus gardens microbial communities from leaf cutter ant in Ribeirão Preto, State of São Paulo, Brazil - Atta sexdens ASBM1 | ecosystem: Host-associated > Fungi > Mycelium > Unclassified ...
AGTTTGCGCGATCAGAAATGTATATATTCTAATAAAATAACTTACTTGAAAATCGAAAATCCATACAGTCGGATACTAACTTCATATGTTAAATTTGATGTACGAAAGAATTATTAACATAACTTTTAAAATCAATAATTTAAAAATGATGTACACAAGAATAGTGAAGACTCCTTATAATTTTATATAACAAATTAACAATTACATTTAAACAAAGCAATTAGGAGTCAGCACTGAAATTTAAGTTGCGCTATGGGCTAAGTGTGTCGCAATATTAATCTAATGTAACAAGAGATATATCCTATTCTAATAATCTATGTCATAAATTTTAAAATGTTGAGATTAAAATGTTGAGAGTAAAATTTACTAGACATATTTATTAAAAATTCGTTGATTTATATATTCATTCGCAAAAATATGAACCATTATATTGATGATTAGCCCATATTTTTTACAGGTGAGTATATATAAATTTTGAGGCGATTGTTATTTATAGGCTATTACAATTTAAGCGTACAAATTAGAAATTTTTTATATCTGCTTGATTTAGCAAAACTTATCTTTATAACAGAAATCATTTTTTTTTAAACAAAATATTTATTTATTTTTTCAAAAATTGAAATGAGAAATACCTTATGATTTTATCTATTGCAAAGGAATTAATAATTTAATTCTAATCACTTTACTTCATTTTGTCACTATTCGATCGTTCTATAGACCGATTGAGAACGCGTAATTACCACGTAGAGACCGCGGCAATTATTTCTCTGAACGGAAGTAGAGCGTCGATGGTTTCCACCATCGACGCCAAGGAAACCGATTGCGCGGCTAAGTCACGTGCCAAGGGAACAATTACGATACGCCGAGCGCACCTTTTATTCACCTCGCTATACTACGCCTTAATCTCGTCGCGGCGTCGCTCGTCGACTCACTCTTTATTCCTCAATGTCTGCGAAACGAGACTGAGCGTCGGACAAAAGGATGTGCCGACATTTTAAGTTTCCGTACGACAAGGACCGCTTTTAATTATCCGTGGGTGAGAAAGGACGTTGTGCCAAAGGAGACGCATCTTTCACCTCAGTTTTCTCTTTAGAATTTTGTTCCTAAATGAATTTGTTTCAGTGATTAATCAATTGTAATACCACAGTGCGGTATGAATCGTCAGCGATTTAAATTTAATTAATTTTTGGGATTTTATAATATGATAGAAGCAACAAAAAAGGATCAAATTCTATTTGAAAAGAGCACAAGATATTTTTTCATTGTAAATATAATTTTCTGTAAGAAAAATTTATATTAAATATTTAATCTAATTAAATATTTATTTAACTTAACGAAATTTATGTTCAATATTTGGTTAAGATAATATTATTTAATATAATTCAATTTATCTGAAATATTTGAAGTTAAATATTTATAAACACTTTGCTAACTGTCCAAATTATGTCTAAATGCTCAAAATTAGACACATTTTTCATGCGTCGTGTTTTTAATATTTGTATCTGCTTACATTAAACGCGTAATGTAGCGTGATCCAAAAAAGTAGATCTACCTGTTCGATTGTTCAACGATGCGTCACAAAACGGATAGATTTATCGGTCAGTTAGCAATGAGTTGAAATGGTACAGAAAATATAATATGTAATAAAATAACATTTTTATTTATCATTTCTTTGTTATATATTAACAAAAGGATTAAATAAAATTATCATGTCAAATTAAATAAAATACACTATATTGCAAAATTTAAATGGCAAATATCTGTATGGAGGAATTGAAAATGTCACGTTCGCCAACGACCTGATTTCTTGTACATTAGGGAATGTTCTCTTGATCACGTACTTGTTATTGTAACAAAAACTTTCCATGGAACTCTGAAGAAGATGCAAGTCTTGTATCGTTTTCTTCTTCGAAATAACGACGTCATGGATTACGAAAAGTTTCGCGATAAAAGTTGTGCAGTATCATTTCATAACCCAAGTCGTTATTGGATAATTATTGTGATAATTAAATGTGATGCAATTTGATGTAATAACATAAATGTTTTCTGTAACTTGATGATCTAGATATTTGTTCATAGTTTAATGTAATTAAATATTTATGTTAATTAAAAATCTATTTAAAATTGTATAAAAAGATGTTCTTAATATTTGTATCACGAGTTATACCTAATATTGGACAATCTATGCTACATTTAAAATATCCTGGATAGGTAATGAATAATCGATTATTATACAATCAATTTTGATTATTAGAGATTTAGTTTGGAATTGATGATACTGAATAAATATCATTTAAAGCTGTTGAAAATAATTTTAATAAAATCAGAAATTTTGTTTTAATTGTATAAAAGCGGTAAAGCTGTTACACGCTTTCAAAGTTGTAAAAATTCAGATATTGCAAAGAAGTTTATTTTCGTTATCAACTTCAGATGAAAATGAAATAAAGATTTGTTAATTAGTAATAATAATAATAACAACAATAATAATAACTTTATTATATAACAAATAAAAATAAGAACATGCAATATAAAAATTTAATAAAAAAGAAAACGCACGCAATCAATGAGCGAAACATCAGCAAAATCCTACCTGAAAGACCCAACAACATTAAGGGCAAAATTAAAAATTAAAATACAAATTTAATAACTGATAAATAAGCAGAGTAAGAAGAATAACATTAATAAACGATAGCTGAAATATGAGATATATAAAATATAATATAAGTATTTAGAGACCTTCAATTTTTATATTATAATATAATAATTAAAATATAGATACAAATTCACCAATATATTATAATGTAATATTAATAATAACTTATTATTAAATGTCATATTTATAATAAAATACAATTATAGATATTAAATATGACAAATAACAAAATAATACATAATAGATGTATACGGATAATATCTCATCAATCTTTACATCGATTTACATATTCTCGTTATTTACTCAGTTTTTGCCAAGCCATTGTCTACTTGATATTGATATATAGATATTGATTATTCACGGAGTGATATTTTGTAATTTATCAAAGCAGGTTATCAATATACGCCAAAACGGAGTATAATGCCATGTGACATTAAATGCGAATCTCGGTTAATTATGTTTACCAGCGATATGTATATCGCTTATTGTTATGTTGCTTATTTGTGAAAATTAATAACGTATGTTCTATTCAAATTGTATCATACAATATTATGTAATTCTCATGACTCGATAGTTTCGAAAATGATTATATTTTTACATTGTTCAAAACGTGAGCACGAGATCTTATCCTTATAAAATAACGTATGTCACTTTTTCCGAAACGTATTTCTCACGAGACAGGACCTAAAGTCGTGGATTTATATTTCATTATTCGAGTGTCAACGATCGTAAATCCAAGTGTGTCGTATATAAATTGTCATCCACAGTTGTGCCATCTTCATTCGACATTACAAGGAAACGTCAAAAAGGATTTATATGTCAATCTTTTTCTTGGGGGGGATTTTCCCTCTAGTTCGCATGATTCCTTAATTTGCCGCCATTCTGATAGGAATAATAATCATCCAAACACAATTTATAATTTTATTTTTAATTTTCAACTGTAAACAGTTTTTATATATATGTATTATCTTGCATTCAATATAAACAAAAAAATTATTAATGTTTTATTATCTAGAGATAATTGCGATGTAAATTAATACTATTTTGTTAATAATAATATTTTATACATGAATATCATGCGTTTAATAATGTAAATGATATTGTAATATATGTGTATGAAATATTTATCAGCAAGAACGAGCGCGCAAAACATTAAGCTCACAGCTTGTGGTGCTTACAGACAGTAGAGCAATTATCTTTATTACTTCCGAAAGTTCGAAGAATTAGTACTGTAGAGTACCTAAAGAAAGAAACAGCTAAACTTCAATCGCGGGAAGATGAAGGAATTTTACGAGCTGGCGAATAACACAGCAATAAAGCATACAAAAGGGGTTTGATGACCGCGGTCGGTGCACTTTTTCACACCGACGCAATACTAACGATCGTAACGAGCCGCAAGGGAATGAAAATCACGATATATCGATGTGGCACGCGAACTTGCACGTTGCTGGGATACTTTCCCTCCCATTAAGCAAATGACGACCAAGCCTTTTTATTGCGTTTTGTCATAGATTACATTGTGTAAGGAAGACGTGATGGTACCGTGGAATAAATTGGCACATTATATAGTCAAAAATTTTATTCCGTTTTCCGTCTCTCCATAGAATTTTTCTTAGGAAAAATTCATAGGTATCCTAACAGAAATTCTTTAAGAATATACTTGAATCTCAAGAGAGAATTTTCTTTATTTTAGAATAATGACTGTAAAATAATCTTTACCTTAATTTTACTTACGAAATAGCAAAATTTAAATTTAGACTTTCAATTCAGTTTATTTCTCTAATCTCTTAAAGATATTGAGGATGCAATCTGTTTCTCTCGTGACAACTGCAGTACTAACGTTTCGTTTCCGAGATTCATGATTGCATTGTGTTTCTTGTCTTTTTGTCTATCTCTCACGAGCTTTTAATTCGTTCTTGATCTTTTCTACCGTTGGAAAGTTCTGTTATTCAACTAGGGTAACGCACGTCTCATATATTTTGGTCAGAGCTAATATATTTTGAGTGTGCCTGTGCAGGTGCATATGTACACGAACCTTCGAATTTATGCACGCTTATGAATACGAGGGCAATGTATAACGGACGCAGGTGGAGCGAAGGAGGGGATGAGTGGATGTATAACCGCGATGCCGTCAAGAATGAATCATCCGCCATCAACATTTTCTTTCAAGGATTTATGCAAACTACCGTTCCTTATATATCTAAGAGCTGCGAGATTTTTTGCTTAAATTATCTTAGAAAGTATTTCACCAAAATGGACTTTTTTGCAAGAACTGCTTTTTGTTTTTAATTCATAATTTAAATATTTACAAAATATGCAATAAATATTGTAAAATATCGAGGACAGTAATATTATGTTTTTGATATTATTACTGTTCTTACTATTTGTCTATTGCAATCAAGAACATGTAAGTATTCGTAAAATTACCCAAACATAATTGATAAAGTAATTATTTCTGTTTCATATGATAATAATTAGAAACTAACAGGATCCGTTATACATTTATGAACACAGAATATATAGATGTTTAGTTTTTGAGAAAACAAGCAAATTTGCGAAAGTTAGCAGTGTATTGTATAAATTGTTATAGATAGCGTTGATTTATTTCTCAAGCTGATGCATATCTCAGTGTTTGGCATATTAGAATTTTCATTGCATATTAGAACACCTGTATTTGTCTTGCCTGTATTTCCATCGAAATAATCATAAACAAGAGATATTGACATTTCTCAGTTGCAGCGGTATAGTTCCTTTAGTTGTCTAGTGTTTAGCTGACTAGACCTCGGAGTTTGAAAGTGCTTTGCACAAATTGCAAAGCGTCATTCGCTAGAACAAAAAGCACAATCGCTACGCATTTCTACCGTATAGCGATCGTTAAATTTCTACAAACGATTTCGTGTCAACAGACGAACGATGGCGACTCGTATAGACACGGATTCGGAAAAGGCGTGGAGATGCTCGAAACGCAGTGAATGATGGAATTATTCCGGTCAACGAATCTCATGTGGTGAGGAACGACCAGCCTTTCGAAATTGACCCTTTTTTCACTTCTCTATACGCGTAATTTGATGGTAAAAGAATGTGAGTGTGCTCAAGTGCTTCGTCGATCGCTTTTCTTTGTTCGCGAAAATGCTGAGTGATATAGTCAAAATGCATCGCTTGCTGTTTTCTAGTGGCTCGTTAGTTCTATCGTTTATTCAGATTTCTATCGTCAAATTATGCAGCTAGTTTCATGAAGATTTTGGGTGGAAAGTAAGCAACAAATTAAAGTTGTTATTATTTAATTGCGCTGATTTGACAATAAACTATAAGTATTTGTATTAGTACGAAGGAGAAAATTGCTTCTTATGAAATAATATGTAATTAATATGTAATTAATAAAGAAACAGAAACAATGATTTAATTTGAAATACTTTAGAAATGAAACTTTTCTTGTTTCAGGTATGTGTTGCAACAATTTCCACATCATTTCCATTCATTACTCTGTAATTCTCTTCCTCCTTCATTATACAAATAAGTAAGTACGTCAATAATTTTAAATGTTTATGAACGACAAATTATTATCTGAATATTACATTATCATGATGGAACATTTTTCTTTCACGATCAATCTTGCGATATTTTTTTTACGTATTTTAGAAACATTACAGTGCCCGAATAGCGTTTACTTTTTCAATTATATATACAAACTCATTGAATAGTTAATAAACAAAGAAAACTTAATTTATCAGTAATAATTTAATTATAGCACTAAGCGTTATAAAAACTCTGAAAATACTATACTATATATTATACTATTTCTGATAATTCTTCAATTTATGATAATTTTTCAACGCGGTTTAATTAAATTATTCATTTATTATTACATCTGAAAGCAATTTTTCACTGTTCTTGTAACTGTATCTTGGTGAAAATGAAACCCGCGAGCAATTCAAAGTTCACTGGCTAAATTGTACACGAATAAAAACGCGTAGTTAAATGACGAGATGAGGAAAAAGCGAAAAAGTTATATTACAAAGCGCGAATTGATATTCGCTCTCGAATTACTTGATTGCGGCTGCAATACGTTTGAACGTATGTTTTCATTAATCATTTCTCGATGCCGTTCAAGTTTCGTTCTAGATAGATTAATTTTTGACGCAAGTGCAATTTGCGCGATAGTTAGCAATTTTAATTAATATTTGTTCTTTCGTAAATTTTATCAAAATTAGGTACGTGTTACAAACTTATAGTATCCAATCTTCAAAGTTTCGAAAGAAAACTTATAATTGTTAGTAAATATATCCATGGATTAATTATAGGGCGATGCAGAGACAACATATTATTTGTTATAATAAGTTAGGTCGATGATTATATTTTTCAGATAAATATTAATAGTTACAGCTATAAAATATCTGCATCTCACGTTCTATGATTTTATATTTAAATATTAATTTATTATGTTTTCTGCTTTTGCGAAGAATCTTCATTGACATTTTTTGTTTTAAAAATAGTTCTTTGTTTAAAATTCTTACATTTGAGATGCTTACTTAAAAGTAAAGCAGTTGTTACAATGTGAAAGTCCGCTGGAAAACGATCGTTGCTATTTAATTTTCATTCATTTAACATTTTCATCTCGGATTCAACTTTAATTTGTTGAGGTAACCATTTCATATTCAGATTATACAGACGTCATCGTAGCCGACAAATTGACTTTGCAGTTTCCTGAATGTTAACGGAAAAATATAAAGTTGAAAAAAAGTTTATAAATGCCGCAAAAGCTCACCTGCTCGATGTGCGGAAAATTTTATTTCCTGTCGTCGTATCACCTGAAGCAGCTGGGACTTTCCAATTTACAAGTTTTAAATGCTACCATTTCACGTGAGAACTCAATACTTTTCAAGGTAATTAATGTCACAAAGTGAAAATTACTCTTTATTCCTGGCTGTATTGTTGACGATTGAATCGGTCATATAAATTAACGGAATAAGGAATGAAAGGAACGGATTATTGATGTTCTAGAAAAGGTCATTTTACATTCAAAATTAAATGATAACAAGGAAATTTTTTCATTTCTAAAAAGTTTTTCTTTTTGTGACACGCGTACACAGTTCTGCAGTTTAACATGGTGGTCGTGTTTAATTTCCCGAAACTGGTTAAATTATCGAAACTCATCAAATCTCATTCAATGCGAGAATGGGTAATACTTCGAAAGCGTCTGTGGTAATAATCCGCGGTTTAGAATTGAAGCTCCACTGCTTGCCAAAACGCGGAAATGAAGCCGATATTTCTCGTTCCGTGCGGCCGTGGTTGAAGCCATCGTTCGTATAATCGCATACTTATTTCCTTGAGAATGTGGCCAGCGCTTAATTATTCGCTACGTAAAACACGCAGTAGGTACATTTTCCGATTACATGTGCGTTTAATTTCGTGTCTGTGTTCAGCAGCGTTTCAATTGCAGCGTATTACAGATGGAGGAACGTGCAGAATCCGTTGATAACGTTCTTTCGGAAAAATATTGGAACGAGCGCTTCAATCCTTTTTTTGTCAAACAATCAGGAAATAAAAATTGACCGTTTCCAATTTGCTCTCTCTTCCTTTTGCGAAAAAGTGACGGTGGATAGGTATTTGTGGGTACAAATATCCACAGAAATCGATCACTTTGGTTTATCCAAATAATGAAATTTGGTCGAGATATCGCTGATATGCGGTTAGATTTGTCGTATAATTTTTTTACAACGCACATTGCAACAAACGCAATATAGTAAAAATGCACTTCAGTGAATAACCATTGCCTGTACTTGATTTTGCTCGCAGCGTTCACGATTGCCAGCGAACTTCGAATATTTGAGATTCTCGTTTTTATACGTTGTGTTAATATTAATTAATAATAGTCTGTGTTTTAATTTTTTATAATAACTTAATTTTTAAATATTATTGTAACTTTTTATTATCTTAATTGAATTGAAAAAATGGCAGATTGCATAGTCATCTAATATGATAACGCAAAGTTATTGAAAATTGTCCGTGTCGCAACACAAGCGATCGTTTGTCCATCGATATCAATTTGTGATATCATCGATGCGCTGATCGACATCGCGAATCTGACACTAGACGTTTGACCTGTCAACCAATTTGGCTGTTCACGCGGAAAATTGACGAAAATCGTTTAATCCATTTTCAAATGTAGTATGAACACGTTATACCGTGTAACTACATGAAACTCCTGGGAAACGATTGTTAATACAATTTATTGTATTTACAGATTTGACGACAATTGTAGGTGATTTTACAAAAGAAATTAGATTTTATATTATCTAAGTAACTTTTAATTTATGCTATATAAAAGATTTTATTTGAAGTTCCTCGGAATGATCATAAACAAAAAGACTGATGACAATCTTGGAGTATTCTGTATATTCTAATAGCGAAAGGATTATCCTTACAGATTTTGAACGTTAACAGCACAACGCGGCGATTAACTTCGTCGAACGTTTACGAACTCGAGACAAGAGAGCACGTACCGACACACGTGTGACTAAATCGATATCTTGAAACTCGGTCGAGTGTGCACTTCCGTCTCAGGAGAATAGGACAAAGTCGTCGGATATATCAACTGTAGTTCGCCCATAAAATATAAGAGAGTTGCAAGGGGTGAAAGTGTGTATATAGAATGCGTAAACTTTTGAAACTCTAAAATTATTAGGTCCAAAGTTATCTACTTTCTTAAAAAAAAGTTGGATGATTAATATTTCGTTTAACAAGACAGCGAATCGTTCTAAGAAAAAATAAATTATGTGACAACTGATTATTACTTTTTACTGTTCCATCAATGTCTTTTTTGCGCATGCATTATTATTTTTTTTTAAAGATTCATGCATAGAAATGTTGCTAATTATTGACGTTCAATCTCTGGATCTGATATATCACGTATACTGTTATATACTCATATATATGCTCAAGTGAGTGCCAAGCAGCAGCAGCACGTTGTGTACAGACCTAAACGAAGCCTGCACGTTCTAATCAAACTTTTGCCGCAGTTTCTCTTTCACACGATAACGATTCAGTAAACAGTTACGATGTAGATAGTCGCTATCTCAGTTCTTCCTTTAGTTTCTTCTTCAATTTCTTACGAGATTATCAACATATCAAGAAAGGAATTAGAACTTTTTCGCAGTTTATTAATAACGCGAAATGACGTTTTATGTTTTTCTTGATAATTAAAAGTGGCATTCGATAATATTTTATGGAACTAATAATTTTATTTATTTAAATTTGCACTTTTTTCAAAATAGATTAGAAATTGAAAAATTTAGATACAAATTTCGATAAATGAATATATCGATTTCACTTTTGATTATAAACGTAAGGAATAAAATCACATGATTTTATTTTATTACAGATTATGAATATCTGAATAATATTGCAGGGTTACATAATAAAATTCTATTTTTTTAAAGATAAAAATTATTAGGTATAACTTAATTAACTGTTATAAGCTATTCGTTTTTCATGTTAGTTAATTTTTTTATGTTAAAATTCTTTATTTTTGTTTGAAGAAACGAATGAAAATCATGCTTAAAGAAAGAAAGAAAATACGTTCCGATTTTATCTTTTAAAGTTGACTTTAGTTATCCACTCAGTTTGAATTCCTATACGTATTTTTATGGGTTCCATTTCGAACTTTTTACGAGCTTTTACGTCGCGCGCGCGAATTACTCGTAGGAGTCAGCTTTGATAGTGAAGTTTTTCTTGTTTCCTATCATGTGCACATAATAAAATGAAAGTAATGAAAAGAAGAAAACAAGATGGAAACGTACATAATGGACTATGAGATTGTTATGACATGCATCGTAGTATTCGTAGTTTATAGCAGTATTTCTAGAAACGTTATAAATTGTAAAGTATTATTAAATATGAAAGGATAAACAAGTGAATTTTTTTATTACTATTTATTATTCAGATTTGTGCGCACGTAAAATAAAATGAATTATATTTTGTAACAATAATAAGTTATTTTGTTTGATTTTGTTTGGTAGAGAAAAGTTATTAAGAGCCTCTTCTTTTTCTAAAATGATAATTATAAATTATTAAGATAAATTTATTGTTATGCTGTAATAATAATAATCAAATTTGTATAATATTGGGTTGTCCGGAAAGTTCGTGCCGATGTTGAAGGAAAATTGAAAC
>Ga0157363_1006770_pt1 | contig 10820 bp, 11 predicted proteins | sample AttsexASBM1_FD_111477 | JGI IMG/M metagenome (GOLD analysis project Ga0157363, IMG submission 111477) | Fungus gardens microbial communities from leaf cutter ant in Ribeirão Preto, State of São Paulo, Brazil - Atta sexdens ASBM1 | ecosystem: Host-associated > Fungi > Mycelium > Unclassified ...
ACGAACTGTCAGTGCTCTGTGGGATACCGTCGGCGCTATGCTTCCCGCTTTCACTCCCAGTCAATGCGCCAGCTTCTTTACAGCCGCTGGATATGAACCAAATTAAAGCGGAACCGCTCTAGGGCGTGACGGTCATGTTCGGGAGGACGGGAGCCTTGCAGGCATAGGCGACGGCGCCGTCGATGCGGACACGGCATTCCTGACAGCTTCCCATGAAGCAGAAGGCGCCGCGGGGTGTTCCATCGACGCCGGACCGGCCGAGTTCCGTAATTCCGGCGCGTCTGAGGGCTGCTGCAACTGGTTCTCCCTCGACCCCTTCGACGGTGCTGTTCAGGAAGGTGAAGGTTACAGGAGGCATCTTGTTTCCCATCAGGATCGGTCCGGAGAAGAAATTTCTTTTAAAGGGTTTTCTATCGTATACAGAACGTATATCTGGATTAGATCAGTGATCGGGTCACCGCAACCCCAAAGTCGCACAACATGCAGGGAAACCTTTCTTGAGAGCGATCCGGAACAGTCTTCTGCTGGGGGTCTGCGCTGCATCCGTCGTCCTGTGGGGTGGTGGCGTGCAGGCGAGGGACAGTGCCGCCATCCGGGCGAGCGGACACATCAATATCGGTGTGGAGCCCGGACTGCCCCCGCTTGGGGAATATGACGATCACAACGAACTTGTGGGATATGATGTCGATATCGGTCGGGCGATTGCGCAGGGGCTGGGTGTTGAGCCGCGCTTTGTGACGCTCGCTTCCAGTGGTCGCATTCCCTATCTGATGGCCGGGAAAGTCGACATCGTTCTGGGCGGTCTGACGCGGACGCCTGCACGGGCGGATGTCATTGCATTTTCGCGGCCACTTTATTCCGAGCAGTTTGCGGTTATCGCTCCCGAAGATCGGGGCATCGCGTCCTTTGCGGACCTTGAATCGGGCGCGCATCGCCTGATTGAGGTGCGTGGGTCAACGGCGGTTGCGTATCTGCAGCAGCATGTTCCCAAGGCGCCGATGCTGCTGCTGGAGAGCTATGCCGATGCCATTCGCGCGCTGGCGCAGGGGCGTGGCGATGCGATGGTGGATGTCATCGAATATGTCGGACACTACCTGCCGTCGCAGTCTCAGGTGCGCTGGCGGATTATCCGGGGATTTGCGCCGCCCGTGGGGGATGACTGCATCGGGATGTCACAGCAGGACGTGGCCCTGCGTGCGGATGTGAATCGTATCCTTGACGGGATGGAGCGCGACGGACGTCTGGAGCAGATCCATCGTCGCTGGTTCGATCCCGCCGGTGCAGGGCACGCGCCATGACGAGGTTGGATTTCCGTCCCGTTTTCACGCATCTCCCGTTTCTTCTGGGCGGTGTCGGGGTGACAATCCTGATTGCGACGCTGGCCTTTGTGTTCGGACTGTCGCTCGCCGTTGCACTGGCCGTCCTGCGTTTCGAAAATCAGGGCGCATGGCGCATGGCGCAGGCTCAGTCGCAGCTACAGCACAGCCCTGACCAACACGCCGCAGCTCTCGCAGATTTTTGCTGTGTTTTACTGTCTGCCGCTGATGGGGCTGATGGTCTCGCCGTTTTTGTCAGTCGTGATTGGCATGACACTCAATGCGGCGGCCTATCTGGCGGATATCCTCGGGGCAGGCATGGCGCGGGTGCCGCCTGTCTATCATGAAGTTGCGCTGACGCTGGGGTTGAACCGGCGTCAGACCTATCTGCGGGTCATCCTGCCCTATGCGGGGCGTGCAATGTTCCCGGCGTTGGCTAACCATTTTCAGATCATGATTTTGGGCAGTGCCATGGCGTCCATTTTTGGCGTCGAGGACCTGACGGGCCGCGCTTATGATATCGGATCGACAACGTTCCGCATCCTTGAAGTTATGCTCGTGACGGGCGGATTGTATGCCCTGCTCTCTTTCGCGCTGACGGGCGTGTTTGCGCTGTTCCGCCGCACAATGGAGCGGATGGTATGATCGCATTCTCGCAGTATGACATCACCCTTCTGCTTCAGGCGATGGCCCGGACGGTCGTGCTGTCGCTGGGCGGTGGCATCTTGGGATTGCGGGTCTGATCCCGTTGGGTTCAACCGGCGAATTCCTGTCGCTGACGGATGACGAACGCACACTGGTTGCACAGACCGTCATCGAGCAGGCCGCAGGCCGCGTTCCGGTGTTCATCGGAACAGGTGCGGAAAACACCTATGACGTGATCCGCTACAGCCAGGAAGCCGAGAAGCTCGGGGCTGATGGCGTGATGATCATCCCCCCGTTCTATTCCACGCCGACGGATGACGAGCTGTTCGTCCATTACCGCCGGGTGTCGGATGCGATTGGGCTGCCGATCATGCTCTACAACAACCCGGCCACGGCGAATGTGGATTTGAAGCCGGAACTCGTGGCGCGTCTGTCCCATATCGACAACTGCTGCCTGATCAAGGAATCCACGATGGATGTAACCCGCGTGCGGGACATCATTCGTCTGTGTGGCGACCGGCTTTCGGTCTTTGGCGGCATCATGGGCTTTGAGAGCTTTCTTGAAGGCGCCATCGGGTGGGTCGCAGTGGCCTCCAACGTGGCGCCGCATGTCATGAGTGAGATTTTTAATCTCTGTGACGGTTACAAGGACATCGGAAAGGCGCGGGAGATGTATTTCCGCCATGTGCCGCTGATCCAGTTCGTGGGCGGGCAGGGGTATGTCTCGGGAACGAAAGCTCTGCTGAAGCACATGGGCTTTGATGTCGGTGGTCCGCGCGCGCCGCGTCTGCCGCTGCCGGAAGCGGATGATGCCCGCGCGCTTCAGATCGTCCGCGATCTGGACCTCCGGTTTGAAGAAAGCGTCTGATATGAGGGGCGGCCCTGTGTCAGGTCTGATCCGGGGGGCGGGGCTGCTCTGTGCGGCCCTGGCTTTCGGGGCGCAGGCGGCACCGTGTCCGCAGGCTGTTGAAGGGCTGATCTCTCCGCCGCATCTGGTCATGGCGACCAACCCGACGCTGCCGCCCCTGCAATATGTGACGGTGGACGGGCAGATCGCCGGAATGCGGATCGAACTCGGAAACGAAATCGCCCGCAGGCTCTGTCTGACGCCGGTCACGCTCTCGACGTCCTTCGCGCAGCTCACACTCGGGCTGCTCGAAAAACGGTGGGACGTCATCAATACGGGGATGTTCTACACTGCCCAGCGGGCGCGGCTGATGGAGATGATCCCCTACGAAATCCAGGCGATCAGCGTGTCTCTCAACGATGATTCTGCGCTGCATCCCGCACGACTTGAGGATCTGTCCGGCTCTTCGATCGGGGTTGAGATGGGCGGAATAGAAGAACACCATGCCCGCGAGGCCGATCAGGCCCTGCGGGACGCCGGACGGCCGGGCTTTGATATCAAGACGTTCCAGAACGTAGGCATCGCCTTTGCGGCGCTGCGCGCGCGGCAGGTGACGGCGGTGTTTTCCATTGATGCGGTCGCACGGCGCAACGCTCTTCAGGGTGGCGTGAAGCCTGTTCTGAAAGGGTTGTATCCCACGCCCGTTGCTCTGGCACTGCGGGACCCGGCTCTGGCGCAGCGTCTGGCGGATGTTCTGGAAGCCATGCGTGAGGACGGAACGCTGGAGCGGCTTATGGCGCCTTATGGCGTCTCACCCTTTCCCGGAGGGATTGTGGTTTCAGGACCGTCCCATCCGTCCGATATGCACTGATACGACACACAAACACGATACGAACGCGGGGCATCGACATGCAGATCTGGAGCTGGCACGGCTTCTTCACCTATCTCGGCAGCCCCTATATCTTCCGGGGCGCGCTTATCACGGTCTATATGACGGCCGTCTCGATGGTGATGGGGTTTCTTCTGGGGCTGCTGATTGCGGTCATGAAGCGCTCGCAGCGCCGTCTGCTGTCCTGGCCTGCACGGTTTTATGTCTGGTTTTTCCGGGGCACACCGCTGCTGGTCCAGCTGGTCGTGATCTATACCGGTCTGCCGAAGCTGGATATCCGGCTGAGTGTTCTGGCGTGTTCGATTATTGGGCTGACACTGAACGAGGCAGCGTATCTCGCGGAAATTATCCGTGCGGGGCTGAATGCCGTGCCAACCGGCCAGATCGCGGCGGCACGGGCGCTGGGCCTGAGCGAGCGGCAGATCGCCTGGCGCATCGCATTTCCGCAGGCGTTCCGGCTCATCATCCCGCCGCTGGGCAATTCGGTGAATGGTCTGCTCAAGACGACCAGTGTGACCTCGGTCATTTCCATGGAGGAACTGATGCAGCGCAGCCAGATTCTGGTGCAGGACCAGTTCATGGTGTTGGAGCTGTTTTCCGTGGCGGCGCTGTATTATCTGCTGATGACGACGGCATGGGATTTCCTGCAACGGCGGATCGAGCATTATGCAGAGCGGCCCTATCGTCGCCAGCAGAAAACCGCAGCGGTTGAGGCCATCGAACTTCCCGCGACGACGCAGGATGCGCGCTGATGTCGGACCGGCTGAACTTCACGTTCAATGACGCCACCGTTTCTGCAAAACCCGGACAGACCCTGACGGCTGCGCTGATGGCAGCAGGGCGAATTGCGCACCGGACAGCGCCGGATGGATCGGAACGTGGTCCGTTCTGCGGGATCGGGGCGTGTCAGGAGTGTCTGCTGGAGGTGGACGGGCAGATGTCCCGCCGGGGATGCATGACGCCGGTGCGGGACGGGATGCGGGTTCGCAGCAATGACCGTCTTCCGGATGCGGCTGTTTCAGCCTGTCTGGCGAAGGGTGAGGAGCGTCTGGCTCAACATGCCTGCGATGTGCTGGTGGTGGGCGCGGGACCGGCGGGTTTGGTGGCAGCGACCGAACTGGCGCGTGGTGGGATGGATGTTCTCATCGTGGATGAACGCCATATTCCGGGCGGCCAGTATTTCAAACAGAACGCGGTGCATTCGGAACGGCAGGATGATCAGGGTCGCAAGGGGAGGTCCCTGATTGAAGCCATGCGGGCCAGTGGCGCGCGGCTGTGGCACGACACGCTCGTCTGGAGCGCCCATCGCGAAGAGGATGCACTCGTCATCGGTGGTCTGCGGGATGGCGAGGCGTTTTATATCCGCACGCAGCATATTATCGTGGCGACGGGCGCACAGGAAACGCCTGCGGCCCGACCGGGCTGGACGTTGCCGGGTGTCATCACGACGGGGGCCGGGCAGACAATGCTGCGCGCCTATGAAGCGGTGGCTCCGGGGCGAATCGTCGTTGCCCGGAATGGCCCGCTCAATCTTCAGCTTGCGGCGGAACTGGTCCGGCGTGGAGCGGATGTGGCGGCCGTTGTGGATTCAGTGCCTGCGCCCGTAAAGCGGCCCTTTCTGTCCACACGGCTATCGGCGGCGTCGCCCCGTCTGGCGCTCGCGGGGATACGGCATCTGGCGATATTGCGTCGGGCCGGGGTGCCGGTGCTGTGGGGAAGCGTTGTGACCCGTCTCGAAGGCGAGGATCGTGTCGAGCGGGTGGTGGTGCAGCAGCAGGGAGGCGCAGAACGCTGGATCGAGACGCAGACTGTCTGCCTCGGAGACGGGTTCGTTCCTGCCAGCGAACTGCCACGGCTTCTGGGCTGCCGACAGGAGATCCGGAACTGGCCCGTGACCCATCCCGAGACGGGCCGAGAACCCGACGGAAAGACCGATCAGGCGGATGTGTCCGTTATTGGTGAGGCCGGGCGTTTTGGCGGTGCTTTTCTGGCGCAGGCTCAAGGGGTGCTGTGTGCGGCCAGACTGCTGGAACGGGCAGGAAAACCGGTCCCGGCCGGTTTGGAACGCAGTCGGCGGGTATATCGCGATAATGCGCGTTTTCCGGAGCTTCTGTGGAAGCTGTATGATCCGGTTGTCTCGCTGCCGTCCCCTCAGGAGACGACCATCCTGTGCCGATGCGAATGCGTGACCGCAGGGACTGTCCGGGCCCGCGTGTCGGAAGATGGGATTACCGATCTGGCGTCTCTTAAACGAGCGACACGGGCCGGAATGGGACGGTGTCAGGGGCGGTTCTGTCAGGCTTCGCTGATGAAGATGTTGGCGGAACCGAAAAATGAAAAGGATTTTACCGCACCGCAGATCCCGCTGCGGCCGGTTCCGGTTGCGGCCCTCGCGCGTCAAAAACCGGAATGGCGGGGGCATGTCCGGGTTTCTGTTCCATCGGGGCTGGGAGCAGTGAGGCCATCGGTTTCCGGCGCTGTCGAGACTGTGGATGTCGTGGTCGTGGGTGGCGGGATCGTCGGGCTTTTCACGGCGCTGTTTCTGGCCGAAGCCGGGAAAAGTGTCGTGGTGCTCGAACGTGGTCGGGCAGGAGCGCTGGCCTCGGGCGGCAATGCGGGCAGTCTGCACGCGCAGCTCATGGTATTCGACGCCAGCGCGGATACGGACGGACCGTCCATGCCTGCGCGGACGCTGGCGTTGCAGCGGGAATCCATCCGCATGTGGGAGGCGCTGCGCACAACGTTCGATCGCGATCTGGAGATCAAGGTCAGCGGCGGGTTGGTGGTGGCGGAAACCGAAGCCGATATGGACCGTCTGCGTAGCAAGGTCGCGGTCGAACAGGCCCTTGGCGTCGATGCGCGGCTTCTGGCAGCGAACGAATTGCACGGGATCGAACCCAATCTGAGAGATGGCTTTCTGGGCGGGGCGTATTGCTCCGAGGAAGGCAAGATCAACCCCATGGCGGCAACGCAGGCTGTTCTGGCGCGGGCACGGCGCGCGGGCGTTCGGGTTGAGGAACTTACAGCCTTGTCCGCAATCCAGCCCGACGGCATATGGTTTCATGTCAGCGCGGGGTCAAGGCGCTGGTCGGCCGGAGCGGTGGTGAATGCGGCCGGTGCCTATGCGGGAGAGGTCGCCGGGCTGGTCGGGCGTCGGCTGCCGGTTTTCGGTGCGCCGTTGCAGATGGTCGTGACCGAGCCTGTGGCTCCGCTGGTCTTTTCGCTTCTGGCCCATGCAAGCCGGCATCTCACGCTTAAACAGGCCACGAATGGCTCGCTGCTGATCGGTGGGGGATGGAGTGCGGGGCTTGATCCGGTGCATGGGCATCCGCGACCGCTTCGGGAAAATCTGGAAGGAAATCTCTGGGTGGCACAAAGGCTGGTTCCGGCGCTGGGGGCCGTGAATGTCGTTCGGAGCTGGGCTGCGATGAACATTGATATCGACGGGGCTCCGATCCTTGGAGAAAGTCCGGACGTGTCGGGCTTTTTCACGGCCGTAACGGCCAATGGTGTCACGCTCGCTCCGGCCATGGGGCGGCATGTCGCGGATATGGTTCTGCGCCGCTCCGAACGTCCTGATCTGGAGATCTTTTCTCCCGCACGCTTTTATGGAGATCCGTCATGATCACGCTGGATAGTGTGACGAAATCATATGGCGCCTTTCAGGTGCTCAAGGGCTGTTCGGCGGAGATCGGCAGAGGGGAGGTTGTGGTTGTCTGCGGCCCTTCGGGTTCGGGTAAGTCCACGCTCATCAAATGCATCAATGCGCTGGAGACGTTCGAGAGTGGGCAGATCTACGTTGATGGCATGGCCGTGCGTTCCGCGAACACCGATCATTCGGCCCTGCGGGCGAAAGCGGGGATGGTCTTTCAGAGCTTCGAGCTTTTTTCCCATCTGAGCATTCTGGACAACATCATGCTGGCCCCGCGTCTGGTCCAGAAACGGGGGAAGGAAGAACTTCGCGAGCATGCGAAAACGCTTCTGCGCCGGGTCGGGCTGGAACAGCATGCGGACAAATATCCGATCGCCCTGTCCGGCGGCCAGCAGCAGCGGGCGGCGATTGCACGCGCTCTGGCGATGAAGCCGGATGTGATGCTGTTCGACGAGCCGACATCGGCGCTCGATCCTGAAATGGTGCAGGAAGTCCTTCAGGTCATGACGGAGTTGGCGCGCGAGGGCATGACCATGATGTGCGTCACCCATGAGATGGGATTCGCGCGTCAGGTCGCGACGCGGATTCTGTTCGTGGATGCGGGCGAGATCGTCGATGACTGCCCGGCGGCAGATTTTTTTGCAGGGCGCTGTTCGGCCAGAGCGCAGGCTTTTCTGCGGTTTGAGGAGGCGCACCCCAGCTAAAAGGAAATATTTTCAGCAAGAGGCAACATTCCGCTTCAGGATCGAATTCAGTTCGTATACAAAGAGAATATGAACTGAGGACTGTAAGGCGATCCGGTGGGAGAAGGCGCTGTGCTTGAAAAGACTTCCTGTTGCGAGAAAACGGCGAGCGAACGTCTGGGTCATGTCATCGACCGGGATTTCGATCTGCGTCAGGTGCCGTTCCTTCAGGATCTCGTCGGCGTCCCGTCGGACAATCCGCCCGGTGACTGCGCGCCGCACGCCCGGTTTTCCGCCGACAGGCTGCGGGCACTCGGTTTTGAAGTTGAATGCCATGCTGTCCCGCAGGACTTCGTGCAACGCCACGGTATGCAGAGCGCGACGAATCTGATCATCCGGGAGCGTTTCGGAAATGGCAGCGGCCCCGTCATTGCGCTCAATGCGCATGGCGACGTTGTCCCTCCCGGCGAGGGCTGGGTGCATGATCCATATGGCGGCATCATTGAAGATGGGAAGCTTTATGGACGGGGGGGCGCGGTTTCGAAGTCAGATTTTGCGACCTATGCCTTTGCTCTGCGCGCGCTGAAGGAAGCCGGTTCCGACCTGTCTGGCACGGTCGAGCTTCATCTGACCTATGACGAGGAAATCGGTGGTCATGTCGGGCCGGGTTGGCTTCTCTCGGAAAAGCTGAGCACTCCCGACTACGTCATCAGTGCCGGTTTTACCTATGACGTGATGATTGCCCATAATGGCAGCCTTCAGCTTGATGTGGCTTTTACGGGTAAGGCGGCGCATTCCGCATGGCCCGAGACGGGCGCCGATGCCATTGAGTCGGCGTGCCGTGTGATGACGGCTCTGTACGCTTATCGGGACGGGCTGGCTAAGATGGTCTGTTCCATTCCGGGTATTGAATCGCCGACGCTCGTCGTTGGTACGATCAATGGTGGCGTTGCAGCAAACGTCGTGCCCGAACAGGCGACATTCCGGCTTGAGCGCCGGATTTTGCCAGACGAAAAAGCGGCCGAGGTCGAGGCGGATCTGCGGCAGCTTATTGTGAATGCGGCAGATGTGCCGGGCGTGAGTTGCGTCGTAACGCAGCATCTTCTGGCGCTGCCACTGGTTCCGGATAAGGGGCAGGCCCCTTTGATCGGAGCCTTGCAGGACGCTGCCGAAACGGTGTTCGGGGAACGGATTGCCGTCAAGGGTATGCCGTTGTTCACGGATGCCAGAATTTATAGCAATGCGGGCTATCCGACCGTGCTGTACGGGGCTGGTCCGCGTCGTCTTCAGGATGCCAATGGCCATCGTGCGAACGAGCATGTGGTTCTGGAAGATATGCGTCGTGCGACGAAGGTTGTCGCAACGGCACTTTCCCGCCTTTTACGTTCCGAATTCGAGTAATTCCGAATTTGGAATAAAAATTCCGCATAATTCCGTTATGCGATCCGACTGTTTCTGACTGATATCCCTGTGCTGCGCCAGGGCGATGGAGCCGATTATGAACATCAGGAAACTTGCGCTTTACTCTACGTTCCTCTCCGTCAGCGTCTGTAGTGGATCGGTTTTTGCAGCCTCGGAAAAAGCCGTACCGGAGCCGGCGAAAGCGTCCTTCCACAAAGCGCCGTCCAAAACGGTATCTCCGAAGACGCGCAGGCCGTCTGCGGCGAAACATCGGCCTGCGGATGTCATCGCCGGAAGCGAAGAAGGCGTGATCGTCACCGGGACGCATGCGTCCAACCGCCACGCCCGTCAGAGCACCAGCCCGATCACGGTCCTGTCCAGTGCGACGCTGCGTCGCTCAGGCATGATGAACCTTGCCGATGCGCTGACAAAAACGTATCCGTCCATCAATATGAGCACGATGGGCAATGACGCCGGTGCACTGACGTCCTTCATCCGGATGCGCGGCCTCAATCCGAACCAGGTTCTGGTTCTGCTGGATGGCAAGCGTCGGCACACCACGGCCAACATCAATGCTGATGCCGGTCCGAATTTTGGCGCGACGCCCGTGGATCTGAACATGATCCCGTCCAACATGATCGATCATATCGAGGTTCTCGAAGACGGCGCCGCTGCGATGTATGGTTCTGACGCCATTGCCGGTGTGGTGAATATCATCACCAAAAAGCAGGATCACGGGCTGAATATGAGCGCTCAGACGGGGGCGAACGCCTATAACGGCGATGGTTGGCAATACCAGCTCAACGCTGATGGTGGCTTCAAACTTGGCCGCGATGGCTATGCTCATATTGCGGCACAGGTTTACCATACGGACCATTTCGTAACCAACACGGTTGATAACCGTCTGGCGGGTTATGTCCCACCGGGGGCAGCGAACGAGCTGTATACCGGGTCGGTCAAAGTGCCCAAGAACTCCAACAAGATCATGAGCACGCCGGAAGAAACGCGCGAAAATCTGGGGATCGATTTCGGCAAGAACCTGACCGATGACATCCAGTTTTACGGGCAGATCACCTACGCGCACCGCCATGCGGAAGCATATGAGAACTACCGCGTCCCGTCTGGTTCCAGCGCCAGCAATCCGGAGCTGTTTCCATATGGCTATTCGCCGCTGGAGACGATCGACGAAAACGATTATGCTGCGACGCTGGGCCTGAAGGGTAGTCACTTCCTCGGTTTCGACTGGGATCTGAGCAGCACCTAGCTGTTCAGTCCCGTGTTTTGATGGGTTGGATTAATGATGAATCTTTCTGGCTCTGAAGTCCAGATTTTGCAGATGTATTCGTAAGGGGTGAGGCCGTTCAGGGTCTTGAGTCTTCGCCCGAAG
>Ga0157363_1006771_pt1 | contig 10820 bp, 2 predicted proteins | sample AttsexASBM1_FD_111477 | JGI IMG/M metagenome (GOLD analysis project Ga0157363, IMG submission 111477) | Fungus gardens microbial communities from leaf cutter ant in Ribeirão Preto, State of São Paulo, Brazil - Atta sexdens ASBM1 | ecosystem: Host-associated > Fungi > Mycelium > Unclassified ...
ATTTAATGATATAACTGTTATGTACAATATGTGTTATATTATATTTATATTGTCGAGTAGGAATTAAATTATATCAGTAATGTAATGTTACTTGGTTTGCATTTGCCAACTAATAGTAATATTACAGCAATGTTATAATTTTCCATTCAGTAATATAACTGTTATCTACAATATGCGTTATATTATATTTCTTGTTGAATAAGAATTAAATTATATCAGTAATGTAATATTACTGTTAGTTTCCATTTGCTGAGTTCTTACTTACTTCTCGAAAAATAGACTTCGGAAGTACGCGTTAGCGGACATTCAACTCTCCTTCATCGTTACGATGCTATAAAAAGAAACGCCCAAACTTATGTCGTCGAAATAACTACGCACAAAAATCTGTGTATAAACATTTTATCTTTGTCCAACGACTTATCTAATGATTCATATGAAATCAGTAGGGAGACAAGGCATGCAGTAATTTAAAGAAAAACAGGAAAAGGGTTGTGAAGGAAACTGGTTTTTTTCCTTCCTGCACTAAGTTGGGCTGATGAAACAGCGGAAACGTTAAAATATCGTCGATACGAGATTGAAGCGAGCTGGCGTTGTATGAGACAAGAGATCCATCAGTGAAGATGAGTGGCTTGACGGTTTGTTTGATACTCCTCTCGACAGTGCCGGGTAAGTTACGAGATACGTCAGAAATGCCTATTAACTGAAGGTACCCTTAACACCTTGAGTTCTAATCACGCACCTCTTGTGGCACACCTTGAGTTCTAATCACGCACCTCTTGTGAAGATTATTGCTATATCCTGAGAAAGCACAGTCGAGTTTAGAATATCGGAAAAATGTTGATTTCTGGTAAACATCAACAATATGACATCAATATTATAATTTCCTAATCACAATATAATTATTATGCACAACATGTGTTTATATTACCTACATTTATGTTGTTGAGCGGAAAATCATTAATATTATTATAATGTTACTGTAGTTTATGTTTATCATGTTAAACGTATCAAAAATATAATCATTATTAAATCATTATTAAATTACTATTATTGTTTGATGAAGATCGATTTCTTAAATTTTACATATTTGAAAAGAAACTTGTGTCCGCAAAGGAAAGTAAATTTTTTCAACCGTTTCAAAGAAAAGAAGTACATTCTTCATTTTCAAATGAAGTACAAATTGTATTAGTAATAACTGAGAAATACTCTTCGCACTTTATTCACTGAATGTTCAAGGAAACTCGGGATATTGAAGAAGACTTTATCTCACGTTTGCATAAAATTAAATTTTCACAATTGCCGTTCGACGTTATTTGATTGTTATCAATTACAGTCGATCAGCATAACGGAAGCGAAATGGAGAGCCCAAAATTCCAATTAAACGCCACTTGCAGAATCGCCAAAATGAACAAATACAAGTATATAACAGGCGTATTTGACGCAGAATGATTTTGTATCAAAAATAAAATGAATAAAAAAACAAATAACTATTTACGTAACTATTGAGTTTGCAGTGGAAAAAATAGCGAATTCGATTTATAGAATAATAATAAAATTTATATTTTAACACACACATATTTCTCTCTCTTTCTCTTTTGATTGAAAATATTCGTGAAAATATAAATTAAAAAAAATATATGTACAAAAGTATTAATAAATTTAATGATATGAATTTTATTGCACTTTGTCCGCGAATATATAAAATACATTCTATATCGAAGCCTTTTATCGACGAAGGACCCATATAGAAATTAAACTCCAGAAATAGGAACAAAAATGTTCCATGAATCGTTAAATACGCTTCTGCGTCGTGTTCAACTCGCATTCATAAATTTGCTGTTCTTTTTCTTGCTGCATATTGTCTGACTGTAACATACAGCGTCGACCTTACCATCGCCGATTCTCGTACGCGAAGCATCGAATATAAACCACGCGAGTCCGCGATGTCCTACAACACCGGCCTTCGTCCATTAATTCTTCGCTCAGTTCGATGTCCGTTAGAATAAAAGCACCGATTTTTTTTTCGTCTTTAATTTTTAATGAAGTCACGAATTCGGGTCAATTCTAAAGTAAAATCAACTTGAAGCTAAAATGTAATATTTTGTCATCTCGCAGCTTTGACGTTTAATTATCGAAAATCGCCGCATTCCTCTTGTGGTAGCTTTAAAATTGCCAGGGGGAATCGACTTCGAACTCATTGAGGAGTTGACAGACTTTTTGTCTCCGCTTTATTGTCGAGCGTCGAGAGGACAGCAAAGATGCAGCGGCGGGCTCTTTGAGTATGACGGCGTTTTTGCGATCGCCTTCGTAAACGCAGCTGCAAGCCAGAAGTCGCGAGGTCCACGGAGGACATAATCCGATTTCTTTCGACGTCGAGATATCGTCGTCTCGAAACGGTCCTTTCCTCGCGTCCCCGTCTCTCTCTCTCTCTCTCTCGTCTTCTCTCGATGTACCGTCGCATCGCGTCGCATCTCGCCCGCATCTCGCGCTTGTGTGCTTTCTTTTGTGTTTTCTCGCCGTTCTGGTAGTTCGACCCGGTCTAAATATAGAGACGTTGCAAGGGTCTGCCCCGCTGACGGGTCAGAAGTAACTTGTCGCTATTAGCGGACGAGGGTCGAGAGCGAACGCGGGCGTCTCGTAGGAGAGAGATCGCGAGAGACAGAGAGAAGAACGAACTTAACTTCGAACGTGAGTCTCAGCTCTGGATGGAATTGAGACACGGAGAGGATTTATTAAATTTTCCCGCGCGGCTTTTCCGGGACTTCCCCTCCGCGAGCGGGCACGCACCGAAATGGAATCCGTTATTTCGGAGGATGGTCGAGATAGGTCGCGAACTTTTCAGGAAAAATAAGAGAACGGGGAGCGAACTTAATTCTTCCGTCATTTCATCGAAGCGAGAACAATTGGTACCTTGGCGTTGCAGTTAGAGAGAAAATTAGCTTTTAATTCGTCAAAGAACCGGTTATTACTGCGCAATATTCTATATATCGTCGCTTTTCCGCGTTCTTTGTCATTTACGGTACTGCCAATTATTCCGCCATTCTTCCCTCAATTACGACGTAACTCTCTGTCGATATCTTGGAAACCGATACGTTTCTTCTGCAAGAGTCTTTCTATTAATCTTTCATTAATTTGAAAATGATAGTGCAGACAATTAGAGTAAAAATGTTCGTTTATACGCGAAAGATCTTTGGCGTTTTCCCGCAGCATCATCCCGCATGTCGCCCGTCGTCGTTTCACCCTCGGAATCACCATCGGCATTTCTGTCGTTTCAACTGGGTTCGCTTTCTCACGGTACATTGGTTCCTTCCATGGACCGGCTGCTCCAGGCGGACTCCATTCCCCAAATTCCGCTTCGCTGTTTCCTACTGTCATAGTAGTTTCTCTCCTACCCGACATCGACTGCACGAGCGGTGGGCTTGCAAGTTCAAAGCACTGTTCGCAATCCTTAAGGCTGGAAGACTTTTGTCTCGAAAAATTAAAGCGTCGGTTTCCTTAAGCGCCTCTTTATCGGGTCGAGGAAATCGGAAGTAGAAGAAAATCTTCTCGCAACACGCAGAAGAAATCAGGGTTGAAAACGTTATACTTTATAAAAGTAACATGTTATTATTATACCATTATTTTTTAAAAAGAGTAACTCGTTACTAATTTTAAAAACTAACGCATTATTATTATCATTACTTTTCGTTACTTTTTTGTGATATTAAAGTAAGATATTAGATTTAAAAATTACATTATTTAATGATCAATATTAATTATAAAAATCAATATTGAAATTAAAAATTCTGAGCTAGTTTTATAACAATTTTCTTAATATTAAGCTTATATCTAATAAATTCTTCGATAATTTTTTATATAACGTTTTTATATATGATTATATGATTTTTTAAATATATGATTATATGTAGGGAATTCAATTGTAATTTATAAACGCAGATTTAATTGAAAATTTCATGTACACTATAGATTTTCAATATTTTATTATAAAACATTGAATATTTCCAGCCAATTACAAAATAATGCGATTTTATTGAATAATTACAAAGTGAATAAGAGATTAAACTAACTGCTATAAAAATGTAACGACGTTACCGTTACTGTTATAGACAGAAAAAAGTAATGATCGTTATCGAAAAAAAGTAACGAAAATAATTTATATATAACGCGTTACTTCCCAACTCTGAAAGAAACTGAGAACTCTGTAAGAGTTTACCGAATGCTCACGAAACGAGCAAGAATGGAAGCGAAGGTCTTATTTAAAAATTCGACGCTTTTTGCTACAGTTTCATTTTTAAAGTGTATCTTTTTATTGAATCTCTTCTATGATAAAAACGGCAATAAAACATTAATATAATAACGATGCTTTTCCCTTAAACTCTCTTAGAAACTTGAAGATATACAAGTTTTATGACTATGTTATTCAATTATGGAAAGAAGTTGGAAAATAATTATCGCAAAAGTATCCGATAAAAGGGAACGTATCAATAATTTAAGATCCAATCGATTTATAATAATCGCGAGAAAATCGCCAACGAGATAACTTCGCGACGACTTACTTTCACTCTCTCTTTCGCCTATTCCTTATTGAAGTCGGCATGATTATCGGTGATCATTTTCACGATTCCTATGTTATTACGTACTTGACGTGGACGCCGTCCATTAACCTGTTATTTTTCATCCAGAATCGAATTACCAGTCTCTGGAACGATACGCAGAATCCAAAATGCTTGTAGAGCGATCAAATAGATAAAGCATGCCCCGCAGTTAACAGGAGAACCGGACAGCACGGGCCGTGCAATTTGCGCATACCCGGATACCCGCAAATTGACCTAGCTAGGATTTTTATTTGAATTTGCCTCAATCCTGGCCCATTTTTGCACACAATTCCGCGTCCATTACGTATGCTAATGAGTTTTGTAACTCGGCTGAGCACGCGTATGCGCGCGGGTGCACGCCCTGTTTGCTTTAGCGAAAACGTACGGACGATAAATCACGCTGGAACTGGCGGGTAATTGCACGCGTGTCCGCGGTACGTCGGTAAGTATCTCTCTCGAAATCCGATCTCCCGTTTTGTCTACGATGAGATCTGACCTGGCGGCGACGCGGTCGGTGCGATCATCAGCGGTATAAATTCTTCAGAACGTTATTGCGAGGAGAGAGTAGAAATGTCTCGTCAGCTAGAAATAAATTTGTATCTATACCATTCTTTTTTTAATTTCCCATTAATCTTTTATATATATTTTTGTTTGTATCTGAAAAGATTAAACTTTATTTAGGAACAACGCATTGAGATAGATACATGTTGTATGTATTATATTTTGACGATTTTTGAATTATATGAGAAAAAAATGTTCTATCCTCTTGAAAAGTCATCTTCATTCCCGTGAAAATCGCAAAAAATGTGAAAAATACAAAAAAATGGAAAATGCGCGTGGAACATGCTTTGAAAATTGATGAAGAATTTTTTTCATTTATACTAAATAAGGTTTTTTCATTTTATTTATTGTAAAACGTTATGAAGTTTTAATCAGCGTGTAATCACGCTGGAAAAGGAATAATTATAAAAAGTTATTTTTAAATACAGAGGTAGCAATGACACACTAATTAACAATTTTCGCTTTTGGCTCAAGATTTCCAATTGCGTCTGATTTTATTTGAATTTCTTGTTTGTGTACTTGCTAATTAAATTTGCATTTCTGATCGGTGCATGATTTTATGACTTCGCAATTGAACAAACCAATGCGGTAATGCATGTATGTGCAAGTACATGCTCGAATACTGTGAGGTGCATTTCCATATGCATGCACCAACAACCCGGATGGATGCACGCACTTTCGGTATCCCGACGTACACACGTATTTCATTTTCACTGAAGCCCTTTTACATTGTTGCCCGAACACAAATACCGAACACGAAAACGCTTTAGGCCACTATTGTTCGCGAAGAGAGAGAGTCGCCAATTTATATCAGAAATTCGAACTACCCGCGCGGCCACCGGATGATAATAACCCGAACACCTTACGTTATTTATGACCGTACATGAAACGGTATTAATTAATTTCCGTATCCCGACGACATTCGCTAAAATTTATCGGTATAGTAAAATTCGCATTTCGTCGTCCATATTTCGCAGAAAAGTTGTACGATTTTCTGAGGATTCGCGTTTGTGAATCCGTCGCGCGCAATAAAACGTTTTTAACAATACTGACAGAGTATATTTATTGCTGTCAACAATAGTTTGTAGTTCGATAAAGTTTTATGCGAATACGCGTATCTAGCGATTTTTTTGCACGTAACAATATTTCATTTGTTATTTATTTTTTGACATTTTCCGTATTCCGTGGAATTCGATAATTAAATCATGGCAATGTATTTTGATCCTTCATTTCCTGCTTCCCGTTAAAATCTATTTAAAATTTTAACAAGTATAAAAAAGGCGTTGTCATGGTTACAAATGTATAAAAAAGTCATAACATCATTATAAAGTAACGTCGATAATAGAAATTATATTTCACAGTTCGCGTGCATCGTAGCGTGTCGAAAATTGAAATTAACCGTGGAATTACGTCGACTCGATGTTACAATCACAGACGGATTTTTTTTAAATCGCCAATCACTCCGGGCGATTATTAATCAGAACTCCAGTCCAGATCCGATCCGGTTTTCACATCGTGGACTTACTTTAGCGCTTATTTTCATTTACCATCTCTTATCGTGGTGTTCCGTGAACACTATGTGTAACGAGAAACCCGAGCCAGCTTCCTCTTACCGTAACCGACTATCGTCTCGCGTGTTTCCTCAGAGCCTTACTATAACTTAATAGTGACTTAGTTTAGTACAGAATTATCAGATGTGGCAGGATATAAGTAATGGATCTCTTCGAATACGAAACGGAAATCTCGAACTGATAGTAATCGAAACTTTTAAACTTTTGAAAGTCTTCGATATTTTGAAAATATATTTCTTTTTTTATAACTTTACATTATTATATTAACTTTCATATTTAACCGACACGAATAACAATTTTTATTTTCAAGTATATTGAACGTTTTAGATTGTCTTAAATTTCCGTAATTATGTAGGAGACGGTTTTATAAAGAAATCTCTTCGAGAGATAATCAAATCTCAAACTGATATGATAATTGAAACTTTCAAAGTCTCGAAAATCTTCAAAATTTCGAAAATATAATCTCTCCTTTTATAACTTTACGTTATATTAATTTTTTTATTTAACCAATACGAATAATAATTTCATTTTCAAGTCTCGAAAGTCTTCAAGATTTTGAAAATACATCTATTCTTTCATAATTTTATGTTACTATTATAATTTTTTATTCAATACGACCGAATTTTATTTCAAATATTTTAGACATGCAAACACTTCTCCAAGAAAAGATTTTCTTGGTACTTGAGACTCTCAAGAATTTCAAAACTTCCAGCTTCTCAATAATATTTCAAGCAATTCGCGTCTTTACGATCAAATTGTTTGAAAACTTGAGGAATAGGATTCGAACGCCATCGCTAACACAGATCTCTTCAATCGTCTGTACTCTGTAATCACCGCGACGCGCAGTTTGTTTCTCTTTTATATTTCCTCCATCGTAATCTGAATGATCCCAGATGATGAGAACGTTGTTTATTGCTTTTCGCAGCGGTGGATAATTTCAGGAATAATCGACGTCTTCACGCAGCGCGTGTCGGAAGGCGGTTATTATAATATACTGCGAACTGGATGAAATATAAATTGATCGATTATCGAGGTGTTCAGATTACAGGATCCGGGAACGGTCTGTCGGAATGTTTAAATTGCTCATACGAAGACGTGACTTCGCGACACGAGGCAAACGAGACTGCTTTTGCGGTTGTTAATATCCGTTATAATAAGCGGCGAACGGTATGCAAGTGAACTTGATATGCAAGTCGGTTGCCTATTGAATCGAGATCGTCATGTACTGCTCTCGCATTCGTCGTGATGAACGACGCAAGTCAAGCAACCTTATGCGGCTTCGATAAGTAATTCGATAGAACTGTGTCAGTGCCCGCCTCGCAACGGGGAAAACTTCGTGCCGTTCTTAAAAGCAGTTTCTGGCGCGGAAGAGTAGACGTCGTCGTCGTTTCAAGAAAAAGTCTCTTTTCGTATGATATACGCGAAACTGTATCGTTCTCTTCCTCATCTCCCTCCCCATCCCGAGCGAGATCCATCTCGCGACTGACGGTCGTCGTGAAGATCGGACGTACTGATAGGAACTTCTCCGTACCAGAGAAAAATTACACAGTTTCTTTCCACCCGCTCTTCTTTTTTTAAACATAAAAGGATAAAATCTGAATTTTAATACGTATTTAAGAAATTGTGAACCTTACACACAAAAATACATAATGTACGCAAATAATAATAATAATAATTACTTCTTACGAGTATTTAAAGAGTCAGCAATTTATCATAAAGTTTATCATAAGCACCATACTTGTTCAAAAAATATTCTGAATCTTAATAAGTTTAATACTTCAGAGATTATTACATGAAAACAAATTCGATTTGTTATATAAAGTTGCTTTGTCGATCAATTTTATAACATTCTTCATAGGAAATAAATAGAAAGTGAATTTTGAATACATATTAATGAGATTTTTTTATTTATAATAAAAGTGTATTTTAAGATTATTATTAAGAAAATATTCTTTATTAAAAAAAAAATCCGTTACTTAAAAGAAGAAAGATAAATTGAGTAATCATATATATATTTATATATATATATTTATATATATATCTTTTCTTAGCTAAAATAACATTTTTCTGTATATAGTGTAATCATATTTTTATTCCTTTCGCAATTTTTTTTTTTCCGTTAAATCTTTTTACTATTTTAGATTTTTAAAAAATTCAGAGTTATATACTTTTTAACTCTGTTACGTTACCAAATATTTTTTTTAACTGAAATATTAAAAATCTGTATTTAATAAAAGTTAAAATCTGAGAGTGAAATTTGAGAGTGAAATTTTGCTTATATCAAAAAAGATTACGGACGCGGGGTTAATAGAGAGCATATATTAGCAGAAGCGAAATTATGTATGTAATGAGATGGCGACGCGTGTGTCCCGACATTAATAATCGCGTGAACCTAAAGTTCCATTTTGGACAATACATAATTTGTATTCGAATTATTATTAATTAATTCAGAATAGACGATTCTGTTTATAACTTTGTGCGTCAAGTAATTAAGAGAAAATGGCAAAATGTATAATAAAACGACATAAATGGAATTCTGTACTCTTGAAGTCTGACACGAATAATAGATCGTAGAAGCCTTCAGGATTCTGTAAAGTAACTTTCAAAATTTCACGTCGCGTTAAATATGTGAATAAAAAAGAAAGAAGACACGAAACTATTTATCGCGGTGTAGCGCGGGACATTTCTTTATAGAACCGTCTCCTGCATAATTGCCGAAGTTTAAGAGATATCGGGAGGTCCGCGGAAAGAATATAGCTATAGAAAATCCATGGCATTAAAGCGCGAAACTTAGGCTCGCAATTCTCGGCGTATAAGCGAGACAGTCGTGGAGACGAGAAAGCCGGAGGAGTAAAGCCTTTCCGACGCTTCTCCTCGGCGCGAACGTCATTACTTATTCCCACGTAGTGCGGAACCTGGTGACGACAGATTTATCGGGTGAAAAATTCACGGAGGGGAAGGAACAAGACGTCGTCGCGCGGTGTCTTCGGTTTCGGACTGCCAAATGGGAAAACGTTGTTCCTGTTGCGGCGAGATTGCCCGACCGAGGACGTCAGTCCAGTCCGAGGCGCGAGAAGGTGCGCGCCGCAAATAAATCGACGTGACCGATATCGTCGTCGGAAGCCCATCTCCCTTGAAAGAGAGAAAGAAAAAAAAGACCGCTGTTTACGGAAGCCGCGAATAATTTAGACGCCCGAGACGGGAAGGTTCTATCTCTTTTTCTACTTTAAAAAATTTTTTTCTTCCTCTTTTCCTCGCGATACTCGCGCGAACGATCGTGGAACGGCGATTCAGAGGAAGCCACTGCAAAGTAGACGGGGGATCGATTTTTATGCGAGCAGGCTACGAAAATTAACTACTTTTTCTCCGTGAACCGCATCAGGCTCTTAAGCGTACGGGTTATGTAAATAAAATATACGGTAAATGTTTTTGTTTTTATTTATCGAAACAAGTACCTCGATGAATATAAAAGGTACACGCGTGTGCATCCCTTAAGGGAGACTACCTAACACATTGTACCGTGGGACATATTTGTTATTTTTTTAACAATAATGAGATTTTTAATGTTGACTGTGTGCTCAGTTACATTACTTTTCAACTAAATTAGCAACTGAGTTGCCAACATTAAAAAGCTCGTTATTGTTAACAAAAATAATAATTACATATTAATCCCAAGGTATACATGTCCCTAGGCACCGCAGCTTCTCTTATGTATCTACATAACATTTTATACAAAAGATTTATTCGTGTTGCTTTAAATGCAAAAATGTTTGCATTTAAAACGAGATAAATATATATTTGGGCATTGAAGAGAGAGAAAGCGAAGATTCTGAATGTAAAAAGCAACGCAAAAAGAACTAAAAGTCATAAAGGATGTAGATGAATAAAGAAATTATAATTCTACAAGTGCACGTCTAATCATTGATATCTGATTTGTACAAGAAAATTTCAAAATACAAGGCAAATACTTTCATTATTCTAAAAAATATGGATGTGGATTTAACACCATGCAGTGTTTAAGTATAAATAATTTTTACCATTAATACAATACCAAAATGCTCTAATAGGGCGAATTTAAAATCCATGATGTTTA
>Ga0157363_1006772_pt1 | contig 10820 bp, 6 predicted proteins | sample AttsexASBM1_FD_111477 | JGI IMG/M metagenome (GOLD analysis project Ga0157363, IMG submission 111477) | Fungus gardens microbial communities from leaf cutter ant in Ribeirão Preto, State of São Paulo, Brazil - Atta sexdens ASBM1 | ecosystem: Host-associated > Fungi > Mycelium > Unclassified ...
GTTGTAAAAGTACTGCAAATATATATATATATATATATATATATATATATATATATATATATGTATATATATAAACGCGTCCGCCGTAACGTAACCGCGTGTTTGTCTCTCTCCACTTGGCACCACACTCACGCACACACTCTCTCTTTCTCTCCTTCTCTTTCTTTTTTACTCTTTTTTTTTATTATTCCCTTAAACCGCTAATCCTGACCAATCGGATGTTTCGTACCTTGAGGTATCAGAACTTCTCGATCTCTCAGATTTTCGTTTACACAAACAAAAGGTTATTATGCAATTTTACGAAGACTCGACACACTCGGGTTTCGTGGCGTGGTAAACGCTACTTCACAAACGGGACGTGATAGAACAGTGAGACACAATTAAAGACGATCATCGGTAACGATATATACGGTAATATCTTAGGTGGAATCCTCCTGCCGATACCCAGACAGAGGACTACCGCGTGTTAAGTGGTGGCAAGTTGGGACAAATTGTATTCGCGAGTAACGATTTTAAATATACATATCCGTCGACGCGCGAACAGCGTGCATCAAAAATCCACGCCCGTTACCGTCTCTCACGAAAATATGCGTTTTTTATGTATTTTTATGTCTCGCGACACGCACCGTTATTTGAAATCGTTCTTTCTTCGCGAATACATTTTGTGCATCACTGGTCGACGAGCACAGAATTACACGACGACGGAAACAATAAACATGGGTAACGCTACACCCAAACGACACGAAGACGTGTGAAAAATTAGGATGTCTTTTTCTAATGGACTCTTCGTGATGTGATGATATTCTTGCAGATATATTTGTGTCGCCTGGATATAGACGGAAATCAGAAATCAATGAAATTTCGCCAAATAATAAATATTTCAATTTTTCTTTTCATTTTTTAAAGATTTCATTTTTTTTTAAAGAAAGTAGACATATATATTTATTTTATTTATCCGTCGACGATACTACAAACTAAAATTTTAAAAATTAGTTTCATGCAAAATTATATAAAGTTTGTTTTTCTCTCTCTCTTTCCCTCTCTCTCATTCTTGTTCGCGCTCTATTTCGTACTCTCGTGACAGTCTACGATACTCGTATTGTCAGTCGAGCCGATGTATGTGATACGCCCGGCTCTTGTTTCGAAAAGTCAAATCGAGTCGATTGTCGCATGCAAGCGGGTCAGTGATTTAATATAAAAAAAAACGACTTGCCCGGTGCATGGTCGACCGAAGTTAATTTTAGAAATGACCGGACGATTTATTCACGCGCGAAAATCTTTGAGGTTTCACGGTGAGGAGCCATCCTCTCTGCTTGTGGTTAGCTCGAAGTGCCTTTAGGCCCGATAACACGATTTATATGATGTACAAGTATACGCATTGTCGTCGTCGACAAAAAAAGAACGCGATCAAAATTCAGTGTACCTTCGAGCGCCGTTCACAGCCCAGGAAAACTCACGACGTGATACCTCATGAGTTTTCGCGTCCAATTTCATGAGTAACCAATAATGCATAAAGTCAAAACAATAATCACTAATTAATAATACACCGCCGGAGACCCACCAGGGGCCAATATTAACAATTGTAAAAATATGGCCGAGATAAATGCTATTACAATAATTGTTTCTGTTTGTGATCGCCTGTAAAGTATAAGAAAATTAGAACCACGGCCTCATTGTCATCCTCGATTATCAGAATTGTCCTGCATTTACTCTACACTTATTAATGAATACAATCACCTTACAATCAACAGTACAATTTTAAAATACTCAAGGATAATGTTGTGACCACGGCGACTCCAATTCTTCTTACTGAAAGAGTGAAAGCAATACGGTAGCTCATCAATTTTGAAATACAAGCCAAAAAGAAACGACTGACTCCGAGACAGGCAAATATTCGATTCATTTATCAGCAGTATCCACATATCAGTTTTCACTACTCCTTTTGATGGAAAAGTCGCCGGAAGTGAAGAAAGCTCGCGGAAATGTAGCAATAAACTCAAATATCGTATATGAAACGATTTATAATGCGCCTTGCCGGAGACAAATTAGAAGTAATGTACGAAACAAGAAATACACAAAAACAAAAACAAAAACAAAAAAATATATATAGATATATCTATCTCTTGCCGCGCTCGAATTCATCGCTCTATACTCCGTAATTGCTTTACCCTTCTGTCCGAATTCCCGAGAAGCATACGGCTATTCTCAACAAGTTCTTCCAGCGAAATAACTTAAGTCGAGCCTAGATATCAGGGATGAAACTATGTTATCTTTAAAAGAATTCGTCAAGCACAACTGTACGCTTCTCAATTTTCATACGTATCTTAATTTTAATTTGCTTTCGTGGAGAGAGTGTGGAGTAGTGTTTGTTGATTTCTTTTTTTGTTATATTTTTTTGGATTTTTTTGCAATTGTTTTGTTGTCGATGTAGCAGCGTATAACGGGTGTTGGTGTTATATGTTAAAAAGGAGTGTCCTGCGGTAATAGCGCGTTATTCTGTCTCGGTTAGGCGGTGCTTTCAGTGGTGGTGTTCTGCACCGGCTGGCTCTCCTGCAAACATACACATTGACGAACATTATTCGTTGCGTGAAAGTTGCAAGAGCGATAACACGAAAATAGCAATAATGCAACGCGTAGTTAAAATATCTCTACTATAATCGTCTGTACAATCGTCTTTTTTAAGATATTGTGTAAGAGCTATGTGTGGAGAAAATGCAATTCCTTCTAGAAAACAAGAACAAAAGGAGGAAAGATGAGCAAGAAAATAAATCGGACGATCTGCTTCGTCGATCACATCCTAATGCCGGAAGTGTAAGTGAGTGAAAACTGCGGCAACCGAGACGAGCTTCTGCGAGATCAAAAAGAAGAAAAAAAAAAACAAAGCGACGTTACCTGTGGAGCAGGGGCAGCGGCAGGTGCATCCGAATCTTTAGGTGCATCAGACTTCTGCTCCGACTGAAAAGAGTACAAAGAGACACGTGCAAACAGTGTGTGCTAAGCGCTACCGCTCTGTATTTGTCGACGGATCGCGCATTCGCAGTCTCCTAATCAAAAGCTTTCTCTCGTTCGTTTCAAATTGTAAAATCCCACGTCTACTGCTTCGATACTTCGCCATGTTGGAGTTTTTCAGGAGTCAAACTGATCAATTCTACATATAACAAATAAAAGTAAAGTAAATTGATAAAGTTATAAATTAATCATGTTTTTTCGCATTTTTTTTTAATAAAAGTTTTTTTTTAATAAGAAATAGAATTGACCAACTTGACTTCTGACAGACTCATATTATCATATTAACTTCTGATTACAACTCACGTCAAAATATAAGAAATGTTGAATCGAAAAGAAATGTTGAATCCTGATGAAAAAAGAAATATTTACAGATGCAATGTAAATGAAACTAATGATTCACAATATATTGAAACAATTCAAAATTTTTTTAAGAGTTTTTCTTTGGAATGCTGAGATTTTGTGTGGACATACACTGTAATTTTTATTAAGTGTATATACGTAAAAGCATATTCGCAAATTCGTTTGATACGTGTCGTCAGTAAAGAATAGATAAGAATACGAATTATTTTCTAATTTGAGTAAGAAAGGGTAGAATCAATAATACCTTGGGGGATTTATCGCAGGACTTGGAAGGGATATCGGTAATCTGTGTTTGAAGAGACGTGACGGGAGAGGAAGCGGAATTGGAGGATTTGCGTTTTGTCTCCGCAGATGGTAAGCTCTCTACTGTGTTCGTCTGTTGGCTCGATGTCGCACGAGGTCGTCGTACTAATCGTCGTCTGTAACGTGGTTGTGGATTTCTCCGCGAAGTACCGAGTTGTGCATTCTCGCCAACAGCCTCGTCATCGGTCACCTGATTTTGTAATATATCCAATTTCGGTGTGCAGGTGCGTTTCCGATTGTAGAAAATTCGTTAAGATGCTCGTATAAAATACTTTATTGTTTTACAAAGTGTGAAAAAAAAATGATTCGCAAACAGCACAGAACACATACTCCGTGCGCAGTTAATGCATTAGTATAAAGGAATTATATAGTCTGCTGAGAAAATATGAGTATAATTTCTAGGAAAATGCATCTAAAACAATGTTTTTATTAAGTCTAATACTACTCAGTTTCCTGTCTTTAAATTATAATAACTACCGTGCAGATTTAAACAGCTCGTTCAGACTTGAATCACGATTTATCATTTGCAAGAATGCAAAATCGAAAAAAAAACATTTACAATATTCGAAGTCCGTTGATTATTGAATAATGCATTGTTGTCAGAAACAAAGGGATAATGTACATCATTTAGGTGCAAGCAATCGAGATGAATTTTTTCGTGAACCGTGTTTGATGTTATAGAAATTAATTAATGTACAGCAGAACAAAACTGTTTTAAACCGATTGCAGATCAGATATATACAGAATATTTCACCTACAGTTCCGAGATCGCATATCTCGAAACTCCTTAACAACGAAGAAAAAATATTATATAAAAATTCTAGTACAAAAATACAATATTCTAAAACACTTTCCTCGTGTAATTTTAAATTAATTATTGTCAAATCGCTCCTACTTCAAATTAATTACAATTATAATACAATAATTTAGTTGCAAGATCTTATTTGTTTTTCTGCATCTTCTTCTAACTCTTGTCTCCAAAAAGTATTTCAAGCATTTTCTAAACAATTTCTAAACATGATACAATTTAACATTAAAATGTACAATCTCGGAACTCTGGATGAAACAACGCGTGTAAGATTCAGGAAACATGCCAATTCGCAATTAATACGTTCATTTCGACATTTTTTGTCTACTTGTCGATGTGACAATATTAAGAAACGCTAGCTTGGCTAGGGTTAGATACTAACCCTTACCTGGCCATCCTGACTGCGAGGACGTCGTGGCGGACCACCACCTCTTCCTCCGCGGAAATTGCGGCGGAAGTAACGTCGTGATGGACCACCGCGTCCACGACCACCACCGCGCGGCGGAGCTCCACCTTCACCGCCGGTTCCTTCCGCTTGCTCACCACCTTCGCCAGCATCTCCTTGCTGCTGTGATGAATTGGGCCCGGAACGCCGTCCTCCACGGTAATAACCATCATAATGACGACGCAGCCTATAACGACGCTGTTGCTGCTGTGGCTGGCCGCCTCCCTCGGCGTTTGCGTCATCGCCGATCTTTCCTTCTCCTAAATCATCAAACAGTCGAATCACTCTCAATATCCAAAGAATAAACTCTCAAAGAATAAACAATTATACCAATTTGTTTAAATAAATAAATAATAGATAGCATACCTTGTTCGTAACCCTCTTGGCCTTCACGTGATCTACGATTTTGCGGTCGACCATTGCCACGTCTCGGATACACCCAGTGAATACCACGATATCCGCGACGCTTGTCCGCGGCGTAAGGTGAACCTTTTACTGCTTCACCCGCTGGACCAGTGACATTGGCTGCCTCGTGACCCTTCTCACCGATAACGACGTCAAATTCAACGACCTCGCCATCTCCCACACTACGTACAGCCTTTCTCGGGTTGTTTTTGACGATGGCCGACTACAATTACATATAACATTGATATATAGCAATTATTTTAAAATTATTAAGTATAACATATTAAATATGAGATACTTACTTGATGGACGAACACATCTTCCTTGGTATCGTTTCTGAAACAGATAGGACAAACAATGTTAAAAGCAGTCTCTGTGTGTGTGTGTGTGTGTGTGTGTGTGTGTGTGTGTGTGCGTGCGCGCGCGCGCGCGCGCGTGTTGTATATATGTGTTTGTAAGTTAAGTTTAACATTTAATATTTATATTTTATGAAAGTTCGTATCTATAATTATTTTGGAATTAATTATTAATTCCAGTAATTTTGTGATGGCAATCGATTGCAATATTATATTTGAAACAATTCTGAATGTCAAACAATTCATATTTTCTATAATTCATATTTTCGTAAAAATTATTTTGCAAATCTTTATTAAATAAGGAAGCATAACAATCGCATCCACCTGCCTATTGTGCAGGCAGAAATTCGGCATCAATACGAGATTCGCGTAATTTACATTCTCTACAAAGTTGCGGCATGTACACGATACATGCGTCGCACGTAACAATATGTATGTATACATCTGTCCTACGCATGAATTCGCGAATGTACAGACGTAATCGGAATCCATGAAGCTGCGGAGCAAAGCACGGAGTGGAGAGGTCGTTGCACCTCGCAGTGCACAGTCAGGAGAGAAATACAACTCGTACACAAACGCCAGCTGTCACAGCTAGACAGCGATTCCCCACACATAGTTAACAAAAGGTGAATCAGGTATGAAAATCAAATCAAATTTCAAGAGTTTAAATCGCCGAATTACCGGCTTCGCTATTTATTTAATTAATTTTTAAGAGAAGCAAAATTAATATTTTCATGTACTGCTAAAATTATTTTCTTATTAATTTACTACTATTTTTTAAATTCTATTTATCAATTTTAATATCAGCTATACAAACAGAAATCTATTATAGCGAAATTTCACTGTTTGCCTCAGAACATGGATCGATGCTGAATAATTAATGGGCAGGATCCAATGGGTATCGAGGCGGAACGTTGCTCTTCCATTGTGGTATAATCGAATTCGCCGAATTTGGAACGAACACGACGAATGAACAATGGACTCGGTATTCTCAGTAAAGACACTGTTAGACAATGTTCCAACAAAACATATGATTTTAGAAACAGATTTCCCGACAAAATTTAATTCATTTATTAATACCGGTTTACAGAGAATTTGTCCTGGAAGTATTTTCGAATAATCTGAAAAAGTTTGAAACAAATTCTCGGTATTTTTTATTGTTAACAATCATTATAAAATGATGTTATAAAAATGTACAAGTTTTTTTCTTGCATATTTAAAATTTCAGATTTTTAACATTGCTGGAACCATTGAGATGCATTCAGAATGAGAACCGCTCACTGAGCGCTCAATGAAGTCTTTCACCTGATTGATTCTATATTTTAGGATTTAACGGAATATGCTAATCAGATGAAAAAGCTTATTGAGGGTTTAGAGAGTGATTGTCGCTCTAAATGCACCCATCGCAAGTCTAAAATAATCACATGTTATTACTTTAATAAATTCATAATATTTTTACTGGAAAGTCACTCCTAAATAAATCAGAATGAGATGATAACATCAAACATGAAACGTTAAATTAAAATCCTCTTTAAAAAAAAAATAAATAAATTTTCATTCTAGAAGAGATAAATCGGCATATCTTTTATATTCACTTTCACACATGTGTATATTTTTAGCACGAGATGTTACGACTCTTAAAAAGATAAACTATCGATACGATAAAACAAGAAACATAACTATTTATTATTATTAATAATTATCTATTTTATTTTTACATTTCTCGATATTTGAAATTGCAGAATATCTGTACACGACACGCTACAATTTGCTTGTCGTTAGGACAATTCGTCATTAGGAAAACAAGAAAAAGGTTCTATATTTATAAACAGCTGTTTCAACAACGTTTCTAATGTTTTGCGACACATTGGGCACCGTTAGCGTCAGTGAAAGTGCATTGTGAGACCATGCGAGATCTTTCGAGAACAGGTAAACGTTCGAATCTAAGACTGATTGTGTGAAACTATCTCCACATACATAGACTATGAAGACGAGCGAGAAGTCACGCGTATACGAATTTCTTTTACGAAATGCGCTGTCTCAAGCTTCGTGAATCGCTTGAAAGAATCTGCAGTCCGCGCGCGAAAGTTTCGCGCGTAAAACACTGCTACACGCGCATGAAAATTTCCTGGCGATCCGCCAAATAAATAGAGGGACCTCGAAATAGCAAGAAGTTCTACACGTTCCTATACGGACTGTCCATGCGCCGAATGAAGCGTCTATTTTCCGTGCGGCGTAATGCCAGGTCGAGGTTGTAGGTCGAACCTGCAGCGGAGACAGCGATTTTCCTAATATTAGAGACTATCACTTCCTCCATGTGTTGAAATCGTTATCAATTAATCTCTCGCGAGTACCTAAAATCGTACATTTTTCAAACATGAATCAGATCAATCCAGAAATTTAGGCACGTTTTATTACGCCGGTCAACTCGTCACGATTAGTTTTTTTTTCGACTCAAATGAAGGAAATTAAAATAAGAGCAAATTATCAATGATAATAGAACATATGCTGTTGATTAAGAAAATAAGTATGTTTTGATAAATTAAAATAAATGTTAAATCTGTTTTATTCACTTTGCGTCAAGATTTTTCAAAAAATCGCGTAAAATTACAAACTAATTTTTATTCGCTTTAAAATTTTTCTAAGAATGTGTGAAATTGTGAACATTTTATTTTCTCCATTTTTTTTGAAAAATCTAAGATTTAAAAAGAAAAATAAAATTACGAACTAATTTTATTGTTCAAAGAATTTATGAAATAATAAACTAGTTATCGTTATTCGACAAATAGTTCTGCCAGAGTTAATGTGAGAAATTTTCACGTAAAACAGTCGCTTGCATCAGAGTCGGTTTTTCTTGAATAATTTAACGCGCAACGGAAGTCGCAAAATTTATTCGGTAGATGTAAACGCGCAATGTAAACGGAAAGTGAGCAAACATAATTTTAAACGCAGTTCGCGAATAAGAGAGTAAAGTGGCGAAAAAGATAATTAGACATTTTGCGACGTGTTCGCAGGAAATTTTTCATGGGAGATGCAACAGTTAATATACTCGACGTCGCTTTAATACTCGTGCGGTTGCTGTTCCAAATGGACGTTTAAATTAATAGTGTATGAGTAACCCTTACGCCCACACAACATATACACACGCAAGTGGATAAGCGTGTACCTTCTCTTCTATCTAATAGTACATAAAAGGGCGAGCGTTGCGATGATGAAAAAAAAAGTAAGAAAAGCACGAGGCAGTTGCAAAATAATAATTACTGACCTATTAATGAAACCGTAGCCACTCTTGACATTGAACCATTTCACAGTTCCGGTCACTTTGTTAGCTGAAATAAAAAAAAAAGGTTTCATGATATATGCGACACATGTGCTGCACATGCAACTGTATAAATTCAGAACAAAATTCAGGGAATGAATTACATGAATCAACTCATGTAATTTTCGTTGAGTGTTCCAAAATATGGTGATTTATAAAAAAAAAATCAAAATAAATAATGTATAATCATATAAAAAGAAATCTCTAGAGAATATTCGAATCGCGTGCATGAATAATGAGTCAGGGAAAGGTTGCCTGTACTTTGTGTACTTATTGTTATTATTAAATTGTGAAAGCGACCTTGAGAGGGAAATAACGTGCTTAACCGCAGGTACATATCACGTGTTTACGAACACGTAAGCATGCTTGAGGACGAAATATAACGGATATCGTTTTTATATATGGTGAATAGTATTTCTAATAATGCGTCAGAAATCAAGGAAAATCAAGTAAAGATACGATTGATAGAAAAGTAATTTGATTAGACGGATGTATGAGTGATTAACGTTTATTTTACCAATGTAGATTATCTCGGTTTAGTTTATTTTCTATCTTCTTCCAATTCTTAAAATTAGCAGAAGATAAAGAATAAATTAATAAAATAGAAAAAGATTAAGAACTAATTGTAAGAATAAATTAGAAGAAGATAAGCAACAGTAAGTCAAATCGAGGTTAAAGTTAATCTATAACAGACGTACTTTAAATTTCTCACAAACTAATATCTCAATCTTTAAATAAATATATCTTTGAAGTTTAAGAAAATATAAAATCATTCGGAATCTTAGAATTTTTTAATTCGTATAAAAATATATATTCTGAGGATAGCATATATTATTATATGTACATCGCGATCTTGCGTTTCAACGAAAATATGATAAGACTATCTTCACAACAGTTACACGCGACCTTGTCACACAGTATAACCCAAACAAAGGTCGAAATTAATGTCATCAACGATAGATCAGCCTGGCGAAATTCCTCGCATTCTGAAAATCTGAGTAATATTCTCCGAATAACGATCAGTCAGGTGAAGTGTTCGCGGAATTTATTTTAAAGACAATACCTTATCTCAACAATCTTAAGATATGAATACAATTTAAAACGTAATTATATATGATGACTTAATTAGATATTATGAGAGCATGAATACAGTCTAAGTATAAATTTTAATGAGATATAAATTGACATATTAAAAGTATAATTCTATATAGTTAGTTTCTAGACGTTTCCAAGGTAAATTTTACTCATAAAATTTTCAGAATGATTAATAAACTTTTTCAATAAATTTTTGAACATTCTCGACTAAATTTTATTCTTAACAATTTCAGAACAATAAAAAGTGTGATTGTGTTTTACTAAATCTTTTAATAAATTTTAACGATACATGTAGATTAATGATATAACAATTTTTAAACATTCTGGAGATTTATCTTTCAAATCTAATATTTAATAATTCCTCGCTTCAGGAATCAAAACAGACGCGCGATTAAATACATTCTATCAAATCTTTCGTTATGAATTCTGATAGAACGTTTATACATATGTAGATATAATGATATCTTTTCATATTTGTCAATGTTAGACAAATAAATTCAAATTCTTTACGATCATTGTCTCGCTCTGATAACAAAAAGATGCGATTGAAAATATTTTCCTATAAGTTCCATTATAAATTTTGATAAAATGTACATGTAGATTAATTATACAATTTTAGAGAGATTTGTAGAAATTGAAAATTTCTGGAAATAAACTAATTTAAATTTGATCTTTGACAATCTCTTGTTCTAAGAAAAATGAAAATATTTAAATGATATA
>Ga0157363_1006773_pt1 | contig 10820 bp, 6 predicted proteins | sample AttsexASBM1_FD_111477 | JGI IMG/M metagenome (GOLD analysis project Ga0157363, IMG submission 111477) | Fungus gardens microbial communities from leaf cutter ant in Ribeirão Preto, State of São Paulo, Brazil - Atta sexdens ASBM1 | ecosystem: Host-associated > Fungi > Mycelium > Unclassified ...
CGAGGCGAGGCGAGGCGAGGCGAGGCGAGGCGAGGCCGTGGACGTAGGCGAGCAAAGCAAACTGGCTGCCAACTCTCTTTAATATAAAAAAACAACATTAGCTTGGCCGGGCCTAGCGCAAAGGCATAGACTGGCATGGAGACTCCTCGCGTGTATCTCGCCGCCTCGTCGTCCTCCTCGTCCTCTTCGTCGTACTCGGCACAGCCCCCATGGGTCCCATGGAAGAAGAAATATCTCCGTATCGCATAGACTATCTAGCAAAAAGCGAAACAAGGCGCGCATATCGCGTGTGAGCCTTCAGATCAAACTACATCGACAAGACAACGCTACAATTATGCATTGTAGCATCTGCCGCTAGATATTTTTTAATTCTTTCACAAAGAAATAAAGAATAAAACTTTTGTATGATCAACAAAACAGAAAATAATTTTTTTACGAAAATTTACGCGCGCATATTTATTAAAGTGTATTAAAGCAATTAGAATAGCATGTTTGTAACGTAAATGAAATTTACACAAAGGAAGCTACGAGAATAACAATGAGGATAAACATAAATGCATTAATATTAGTAATAACGTTAATTACAGAGAATGTTTATTTTTGCGCTGTGGCGCAGAAAATTAAATTATTTTATGTTCTAATTATATGATGAAACAGATTGATAACGACCTAATATGAAAATTACAAAAGTATATGTGAACAAGAATAATATATGTGTGAGTTCCTCCGAAATAATTAATTGTTATAATTATGCATTACAGCAGTTACGATTATAAAGTATGAGTTTACCGCAAAATGCAAAAGAAGAAATGTCGCAAATCGTATTCTTTTTCCTTTTTGAAGATGTCTGTATCTTTATCTTCCTTTTTATATAAATAAGACAATATACTCTCAAGAGACGCCCGAAACGATCTATGTTTTTCATTTCATTTACAAATTCTTTGATCAATTAAAAGTCAATCTTTCTATAACAGAAATTAAATTAAAGGATATTTTTGGCGCATCTTTATAATCTCTTTCTTATCTGTACACAGATTTTTATAAATAATTATTAAATTAAAATTAAATTCCATCTGAGATTAAATACAATGTTTATAATAATTTTTTCTATTTATTTGAGTGAAAACCAATTTTCAAACACAAATTTGAAACTGTTCATAATTTAATAAATACTAATGCCATTTTTTGGACATTTTCAACATTTGATATAAAATTTGCTCTCTTAATGTCAATGCTAGAATCCATGTACAAAAAAAAAACGCGGGAATATTTGAGAGCACCACATATTTTCGCTTCGTTTACATTTGCTGCTCACTCCGCTTTTTCCGCTCCAAGTCACATAAAACCTATTTTAGATCTTACGAGGAACCCTTTCTATCGCTGGACCATGTTGACGCTAATTAAACGGGTACTCAAAAGTTGACTAACCGTCAATTGCAGCTCAGCATATTGAGAGCGACTCCCCTTTGCGATTTCCGGCTAAATGCGGATTAACATCATTCGAGTTTATAACTAACGTTTGAAATGAAAAAGGCACTACGCATATTAATATGTCAAAGGTTTTAAATTTTTATAACTCTGCAATCAATATAGAGGACTATAGAATTATTAAACAGATTAAAGATCAAAGCTAATTTTTATAAAATTCATATAAAAATAAAAATATTTATAACTTTATAAAATAAATGAATATATATAATTAATCATAAAATTGAAATAAAAAAGATTCAAATGTTTATATTAGATTTTTTTCGAATTTATATTCTGAGAAATCATTTTGCTGCAATGCTGAAAGGGTTAAAGAGTTGTAATTTATGTACCAAGCGACATATGTCTTCGAAGAAATCCGGATGCGAGTCAAAGAGTGAGAAGCTGTCGTGTGTTGCTAAATTTACTTAACGCCTCTGCGAAAATATAGGGTGAAGGAAAATAAATTGGAATAGAATTACCAGGTAGAAGGTTTATGACAATCTCATTAAAAAGACATCGCTTCCGTATTTTATTTAATTTTTCACAAACGAAAGATGCAAGTATTTAATTATAGGTATTATTTAAAGATATCGATAACTAGAAAAATAAAATTTAGGTATAAAGTTATGGTATTATTACAGTTATCATTTAATATTTCAGTTTTACTTTTCCACTTACAATTAAGTATTCAGCCAAATATTAAAAACGTACGTTGAAAATTTTTACTTTCAGACATTATTATATATTCAGGAACTTTCACGACGTGTATCGCACTAAAAAAATTATTTATCAGTTTAATATTTCCTGTGCGTGTGCACGCGCGCGCGCGTGTGTGTGTGTTGTATTTAACGTATATGCGCAATAATTAGTATTAATTCATTAATTTTTCAGTGATCAAAAGAGTTGAAACATCTCTATTTAATTACAATTAACACAATATTTTATTTATTTAACTCAATTAATACAATATTTTTATTTAATATAATATTTTTTCCATTCAGTGTTAAATTTATGGGCTATTTTATTGTGATCATTTATTATTCAATTTTAAGCTTTATATATTAGCTTAAAAATAAAAAGATACATATTTTTTAAAATATTCTCTATTATGCTTAATGTACGATGTTTTAAAAAATCATTTTTATAGAAATATAAGATAATGCAATATAATTATTTATTTGCACGTAGTGCAATATTCTTAAGTCGAAAGATTTAAAGAGTTTAGCAAGCAAACTACTGAGTAAAATCAGCATAGCAAGTATTATTCAGATTTATACATGTAATACTCGCTCTAATTTCTACTAATATCTTTATCTTGCCAAAACTTCTGAACAGTGAATCTCTTTCGAGGCAGAGTGTACCTTTGCATAACAGATACAACCGAGGCATGCGGAGAAGGAGACATTTGGCAATTTCGTGAAGTTGATAGCCATTATCATATTCCGCACATATCATATCAAATTTGTAACTAATAAAGGCCGATCGGGTAACAAGCCTTTAGGACCCGCCGTGAATCCGCAGGTAGACCTATCTCCTCTACCCTCTCGGTCCTTTCTTCGTTCAATCGTGTAGCATTCGCCACAATCGACATAGTTGGTCTGGCTTTATAGTCATGGCAGTTGGCAGTAGTAGCAATTGATATGCGTGCCATTGATATATGGGAGCATATTTCACAAGGTTGGCAGATCTTCGAGTTCTCCGAGTTTGTTATCTCACGCTGCTCTCTCCTTCTCTACTTTTCTTTCCTTCTTGTTCAAGTCTCTTTTCTTTTCTACTGACATATTTCTCTCCTTCTTTCCTTTTATCTCTCCTTTTATCTTTCTCTTTCTATCGCTTATTTTCCTTCCTCTCGTCCTTCTCTCGAGCTCGACCAGCCGGAGATCAGGCTACCAATATGCGCGTGAATTATGCTTACCCTTTGTTAAGATACTTGACGTGTCTTTGATTGGAACGAGCGGGCAACCACGCTCGATGGGAAAAAAAAATCACTAGGCATGCACGAAGATATAGGGAAACCTTTGACCATGGTATTCAACCCTCACAACATAATGACTACGGCTGGACAAAATTTACTTTCTAAGCTGTAAACCGTAAACAGTGGCGCGGATTCTGATGTGCGATACATTGAGACTTTATCGGTTTGTTAGTTTAGTGTCGACGTGCTTCTACTGCTGCGTCATCGTATAACCGGAAGAGTTACGATGCGGAGCCTCGGAATATTTGTATTGTTTTCCGCAGCGACAGCTGAAGCTCGGGGCGAGAGAGTGAGAGCTACACTGCATCCTTGACCTCTGACCCGTGTAAATGGATCTCAACTTTCTCGGGCGTATAATAATCTGGGTGAGTGTGTGAGTGAGTGAGTGAGTGAGTGAGTGAATGAGTGAGTGAGTGAGTGAGTGAGTGAGTGAGTGAGAGAGAGAGAGAGAGAAAGAGAGAGAAAGAGAGATTAAAATGTCCATCGTATACGAACTTCTTATGTAACCATGACACAAAAGCAGTACAAACCGTGATATACTCGGCGTCAACTTTGCCGGACCGCTTCGCTCTCTTTTATCTCTTTCATCACCGGACACATTTATGTATTTACCATGCTTATATAAATTTTTATACAAAAACCACAAACAAGTCGGTATCATTGCGCAATAATTTATATTGTTGACGCTACATCTGTTGTAAAAAGAAAATTACTAAAAAATATTTTGGGAACAACTAATTAATCTAAATAACTTCCTAGCACTTTTTTCTTACAATTAAGCTCCATAATAAACTCTATCAAAGTAAACTAAATGTGATAAACAACGTTAATTATTTACACTTAAAAAGAATTCGAAATAATGCCTGTTTCTACCAATGTAGATTAACTTTAATCTCGAGATTTAATTTACTCTACATCCTTTTCGTTTTTAAAGGAGTTTTAAAGGAAAAGTTTTAAAAATAAAAAAAAGTTAAAAAGTAAATTAAACCAAGATCAAAGTTAATTTATACTGATTTGTCGAGAAGTATATATTCATAACATATTTTTTCATAAATCTAGGACATGGCATTAATAATATATTTATGCTGTTGAAAAGAGACAAAAAAAGAATTTGACTTTTATACGTACAATATTGGATAAATTTCTGCACAGGCAAGACCGACGCGATTATTTTAAATTGGAAACAGCACACGACCTCGTTCACAATGTCGCCGAATGATTCCACGCGCTTGATATATCACCGCGTTTCAATGCGGAGAAGATAATTCGATCAAAATGAGATACGGCAAACGTTTTATCGGAATTGCTAACCTAGCCGAAATGTCGCTGCGCGCTCGCGCAACCACGTTGAATAAATTCATGAGTTATACACAATCGCCGATAAATTATGTTTTCACTTCGTTGAAGCCTGTGACGTATGTTTGAGCAGGACGGCCGAAAGGTGTCCATTGTTTGATGAAAAATTACCGAACACGATTTTATCGGCGGCTCGCTGTTGCGACCGCCGATAGTAGCTCGATTTAAAACGGACAATAGGGATGCTCGGCTAAAAACGTTTGTTATAATGCCAGTCAGCGACTGACATTTATTTTCTTTTCTAGCTGTAATTTTCATAGATACCGACAACAAAGTGAACTTTCAATCGCGTGATAGATTAAATGACGTATCAATATTAATAGCTTACTTTACTAATTAGACGTCGGGGAGCTATCTCATATCATTCGACGCAAAACCGCAGCTCCCTATCGTCCCACACGATTTCGTAGAAAACATATTTGAGAGTTTCTTCGTGCCACATTGCGTTCACTAACAGTCGTGTCCGTGTACACGGCAAAATGTCAACAACTATATCGAGCGTGTCACGCATTCACGCAAGGCTTATCACTAGCCCCGACTTAATTGTAATTGCCGTTCTATGTTTGCACAGACCATGATAACACATTTCATATCGCTGGTAAATGCGAGTCTAGCTTAGATAGTTCCATGAAAAAAAAAAGTATCAACCTAGACGGACCCTCTAGGTTGATACTTTTTTTTTTCCGTTGTAAAGTTTTATGTTTTACATTTCTCTACACATGTACGTATATAAACTGCCACATATGTATGTATATATGTCAATCAATAATTGTACGCCCATAAGGGACATCATACGAAATAATGAGACACATATTTTCTCGAACATTTAATTAATAAAAAGGTCAAAGTATGTACGCGATAAAATTTAAATTTGTTAAAAATCAGATAAATCCACTGTTCCATTGTCACACGCAATTTTAAGTGCTTTTATACCAATTACTTTCGTATAAATAATATAATCAAAAATAATGTTTTTTTGTGTATTTGTGCGATGGACCAATATAAAGATAACTATTAAATGGACAAATTATTATGCATTTTATCATTTTTACAATAATAAGAATAACAATTAATATCGAAAGATTCCTTAATATTTAACAATATAAAGACTAAAAGAGAAAATAGAAGTCAGCGCGGTAATCATTGCGCAAGTATAATAATGGAAACGTTTATATGTTCATTTTTAAAGTATAACTGATAAATATAAAAAATGTTATCATTTTATTTTTTTTATATTTTATAGTTTAGTATAAAATATAAAAAATATAATTAATATATTTGTTAATAACAGTTCATTCTCTTCTTACATTTTTATTATTTGTATTTTTGCTTTAATAATTTTTCTCATCACACAAAAAAAAATGTTATAATTTTCCCAAAGGATTATTTATAAAATTACAATTTTTTAAAATAAATAAATAATTAAAAAATTAAAAGTTTTAATGATGAACACAAAGAAATTATTTTAATTACAGATTGAGATTTCAATAGCTTACAATATAATTGTAAGCCTTACATAGTAAGCATCAATTATTTCCAATTGAAATAACAAACAGTTTTAATAATCGCGGAATTTGAAAGTATCTTGATAAAAGAATTTACGAGTCCGTAACTCACAATTCGACTAATAGAGATAACAATGTGCAATGTAGTAGCACAGGGACCATGAAGATCGGCCGCGGTAGCGGGATGTGCAAAGATATCTCAGCCTCGGCGCCTCACTTAAAACTTTGACGTGGTTTTCGAGAGAGAAACGAGCTCTTACGAGAACTGGCAGCGAAGCGATAGCGCTCGTGCAGGCACGATAGCGCGCGCGTAGGGGTCATTTATAGGATGAAGTCAGTTCGAAGTTAGCGACGGGAAGAAGAGGATCGAGAGAGAGAGAGAGAGAGAAAGAGGAAGGGAGGGCGGTTTGATGTGGCGTTTAAACCGCGGCACCGGAGGTGCACCCATTAAATCAATGGACGACCCCCTTCCGGTATCCTTTGCGGCGAAGAAACTTCAAAAGATGCTTTTTGCAGCTCATGCGATACGTAGGATACTCGGAAGATGTTCTATTCGTATCGACTGCTCTCTATGAATCGGCTACGATCCGGTTGCTTCATTCGGTGATTGCTTTCCATGATTTAAGAATAAACGCGGAAAGGAGAGAACGCGAAAGATCCGAGGAAGAAACTGGTGCTGTGCGGAAAAAGAGACATGGATGAAGGTAGACAGTGATCGCGCATTCGACCGGGTCGACATTGCGAAAAGCCAGTACGAAGAAACAGGAATGGAGAAAAGACAGAAAGAGGAAGAGAAAGACAGAAAGAGGATCGAGAGCGAAAGCAGCGGCCGTGCGGAAACTTCTTAGTTCCGCTCTCCCGTCGGATGAGATTGTCGGAAACAGAGATTTCCCGGTGTGTCGACGCGTCACGGAGTGTCGATTCGAAGTAGTCCGTCGTCTTCCACAGAAAAATCGGTCAACAAATGCGGATCGAAGAAACGAACGTGGTAGAATAAGACGGCAAGACAAAGACGACGATGACGACGACGACAACAAGAAGCAACTACAACGAGATTCCCCTCTCATCGCGAAGATCATTCTCGTCCGAATTGATTAATTCGGTTGTTATTACGCGCGTACTGATCATCTTCGCGACGATCGCAGCGCACGGGTGGTTGCGCGATGTTTGATAAATCATCCGAACGAGCTGCTGCCAGGGCCCGGCAATTTGCCGCCAAGACTGTCATTACATCCGCCGCACGAAAGTATGAATCACTCGCGCGCATCTTTTTCTTTCTCTCTCTTTTGAAAAAAAACATCTCACGAGACTGTGCTCTCTCTCTCTCTCTCTCTCTCTCTCTCTTTCTCTCTCTCTCTCTCTATCCACGTGACTTAAAAATAAATCGTACAATCATTTATTAAACTCAACTTATAACTTATACTTTGTATCCTATAACCATGTTCTTCTGTTATTATAAGTTACATTTTAAGTCCGTATGTTACTAGTATGTTATTAGCATGTTTTTTTTCTCAATTCTCATTTTTTTCTATTTTTTACATCTTTTTATTTTTTGTACTTTATTTCTGTTCTTACTTTTGTAACTCTAATTTAGGCATTTAGTTTTAATATCTATCTCTTATTCTGTTGTTTAATTTTGCATTGTTTCTTCGCACGATTCTAGAACGCATAATAAATAACGATCTCTCTCTCTCTCTCTCTCTCTCTCTCTCTCTCTCTCTTTCTCTCCTCCCCTGCCCCTCTCTTTCCTCTCCTCTTTTTCTTTCTTCAGCGCCTTTGTACGAATATGTATCGGCTTGTCACGCATCCGGCAAAAAAAGGATGTCGGGAAGAAAAAAAGAAGGAGGAAAGAAGGAAATGAAAGAAAGAAGAGGAAGATTTAAAGTTTTACCAAGAGCGCCGGTGGGTCGGTCGATCAGCTGAGCAACAATTTGTCGTGACGTGGGCGGTTGGAATCTTACATATCCCTCGAATGTGCCGACTATCCCAGTGCGCGCTCGCGAACATTGGTTGGCGACGAGACCGGAGGACGCGTGTACGCGCGCTGCCGTGTACATGCAACACGAATACAAAACCACGAGGCGAGCACGAATACCGAGAACGCGAATGGACGATGTCGCATACAGTCCGATTTGTCTGTTGGCATCGGGGGAGAAAACGAAGTGGCTGTCTGGCGCTGGCTTTTCGCCATAACGCCCACGCATTCTCCCCTCGTCGCCCAAACCGTGTCCCGAACGTAGAACAACGTCGCCACACTAATCCCCATGGATATCCCGGCAGACGCGCCGGAGAGTGATTCTTTCCTTCGCTTTTCGCCGTTTCCTCTTCGTGTCCCCCCTATTTCCTGCACGCCTGTTTCTTTCTGTCATACATAACGTGGATTAAAAGACGTCGAAGAAGGAACCATATCATTTTCTTGGAAGTGCGTTTATATAGCGATTAAATCAATCGTTTTCACACTAGACTCTTGAACATGTATATTTTTAGCGAAAAATTTGTTAAATCAATAGAGCAATATAGAATAACAATAATTATCTCTTAGACATCTTTCAGCGTTTAAAGAGGAATCACGTTGTTTTTCCTTTTTTATAACAGTTAAATATAAAGAGATAAATAAATATCACAATATTAATAAAAAAAAACCTGATAAAATTTCATGTAAATTTACAAAGCAGTAAGCTGGCAATATTAAAAATCTGACAACAAAAAAAAAGAACACAAGTAATAAATTGAAATTAACCAATTCAATTAATGTAGGGTATATTAATTTTTTTTAAATTACGATAATAACATTTTATAGTATTTTGTTTTCTGACACAACGAAAATCATGGATGAGAGGTACAATAAATTTCATCTAAACATGAAAAGCAGTGGATCAGCTTCTAAATGTTTCAGCTACCATGATTTAAGAAGATTAAAATAATCTCTCTCAACGAAACAGCAGTATGCTTTATGACTTCCAGTTCACTAAATATAATGGGGTACTGGTTACGCGTATTTCCGTCAGACTTGCGCAGGTCGTACGAGAGCTAAAATTACAAGGACGATAGTATGAAAGAGGAATGATTACTTCTTTATTCTTTGTTGTAAATCTCGCTCCGTATTTCATCAGAATAAAAACTTGCCGAGAACATGAGTTCCTACTTTAATACGAATATCTATTCACTTTTTCCGCTCACGTCAAAGTAGAAAATAGTTGTTCGTTCCTCGATTTGTCAAACTGAATAAAACAAAGCTGCCGCACGCCGGGAACACTTTATCGCGATACCCAATGAATTCGAGAAATACTAGGAACGAAGAACAACGTCGCCATGCTAATCTCGAATCTGAAGAAGTGCGCATCAGTGGGATGATTTTTTATGGTTTAACGCGAGCGTTCTTACTGGTGGATTAAAGAGTGATAATTTATGCCATAGAGAAAGAAAGAAGAAGTCGCGAATACGATTCGAAAGCGAGTAACTGACGTATGGAGATAATCCAAGAGCTTAAGACCGACTGCTTGGGAAGAGAAGACGTTTTACGGCCTTTGCGTCAACTTTGACATGGCTGACGCACTATGAACACAATCTGTGTTATATTTGTTATTCTCCAAAAAGTTTATTTTCTTTTTTACACTCCGCTCCATCATCCTCTCGAAGCTCAAATTAGTCGTGAGAAATAGCAATTCAAGGATACAATATGATAAATGAACGCAGTATAGATCCGGTACGCAGCATAGTTCAGATTTTCCAAACGATTGCGCAATTATCTCTGCACTGATAATTGCGAGGGAGAGCGAGATGTCATAAATAAAGTCTTCCTCTGTGTAATTGTGCTGCGTGTGTAAAGGGGGTGTTTCCGAGATCCCCCCCTTCTTAAAAATTATCACAATCCATCGCTGTAATCATAGATCGTAAAAATAATCGTTTTAACGGCTAAGAATTAAAGCGATCGAACTCGCATCTGGCTTACGACACGTAGTATTTTCCATCTACTACAAATATTTCAATAAATAGAATAAACGAAGTGCATTGATTTCAGCAAATTGCAGTACAAATATTTATAATCTAAATTTAATTGAAACATTAGGTAGTATACGTAAAAAAAGAAGAGAAAAATCTCCCAGATTAGTCTCTTACAATAGGTGAAAATTTTTCAAATTTACTCTTGGAAAGAGAGAGAAATTGGCAAATCGAAATTATAATTCTTTCGCAATCAACGTCAAAGACGAAGTCTTTTTTTGCAACGAAGTGAAGTTAACTCTGACGCCGCGACGGCGGCTCACCGTAAGAGGACATAAAACAGAAGTTGTTAGAAGAACGGCATGGTGCATTTCGACATCAAAAGCATACCACGGAGTAGTGCGGCGGGAGAAAGGAGTAGATGAGTGTTCGCGTATTTCCATGGCCCAACGTGCCGCAGGGTGTTCTCTCGCGGGTGTCTGGGTGACGGCATGTCAGCTTACACCCCGTGAATTACAACCCCCGAGCGACACGTCAGCGCCTCGTTAAAGCGCGTGTCTGTGCAACGCGGA
>Ga0157363_1006774_pt1 | contig 10819 bp, 9 predicted proteins | sample AttsexASBM1_FD_111477 | JGI IMG/M metagenome (GOLD analysis project Ga0157363, IMG submission 111477) | Fungus gardens microbial communities from leaf cutter ant in Ribeirão Preto, State of São Paulo, Brazil - Atta sexdens ASBM1 | ecosystem: Host-associated > Fungi > Mycelium > Unclassified ...
CCAATATTAAAACAACAGAAGCAGTGAATTTAGTTGACTGTTCGATCTTTTCTATCACTATTTGAAGAATAGAATGATTCAAAACTTGTTAACAACACTTTGATTCAAAACTTGTGAACAACATTTTTGTGACTTTTATTCGACTTGAGGAAATTATATCTTTGCGACTTCACGTTTGACTCTCTTAATAATGCAAACAACTTGTATTTGTTCAGATCAGAACTATGCTTTATAGTGCTGTCTAATCAGCTATCGTATCTCGCGACTACATTCATTAAGTTCTGTAATGATTCTTAAGAGATAATTATGATAGTTACGGGAGAATATTGTGAGATACTACTGCCAAATTAATGATCCTCCTACCTTTCTCTGACAAGATGAATGTATGTTTAGACAAATTATTCTTGAGCAACAAGAATTTGTTTAGTTTTCTCCTTAATAATATTAATAATATAACAGAAAATGAAAGAACGAGGAAATGAGAGGGAAAGAGAAATTTCCAATATAGGCGATGATTAAATAATTTCTAATCGCTGTTACATAAACATCTAAAAGATGCGCGTCACGCAAGTAGCTTGTACCGATACGTTTCCATGTAATTACATCATCATTATTGACTAAGATAAGTATGAATCGGAGATATTTCATTCAATGTTTCAAACTATTTTCCCTTTTTCTTTTCGCACGCCTCATACGCCACTCCAGTGTCCCAATAATTGAGATCCGTCTTATAAGCGACAAAGACGTAGCGTAACACTCAAAATAATTGGCTTCCTAGCTAGGATTAAAGGAATCTTAGGGTTATACATTTAATGAGAATGCAATGATAATGGATACAAATACTATAGTAGGCTGTATATACCGGCATAGATAATAAGTGTCGATCGTCTGCTTAAGGAGAAACCAAGATATTATCTGTTAATTGTTCAAACGCATGTCTCCGCCGATGTCATAAAATGGGACGCTTTACGTTAATCCTATCTGTCGCAGTTGAATTTACGTGTTTCGAAATCTGGCGTTTTACATGTTCAAGTATAATTACGCTAGTCTGGAAAACAGGGTAATTATTAATCTCAAATGGTTGCCTGATCATCTTTGGGCCACTATTAGCGAAGTAGAATGCATTTGTGCGTGTCGCCAAATAAGATAATTGATTCCTTTCGTTTTCTCCAGATAAGAAAAGATTCTTTTGCCGACTACGTGCAAGTTCAATCATTCTTTCTTAATCAGACCATCGAATTATTGTTGAATGTAATAATAATGTGAAAGCTTACACCTCGCAGACACACAGCCTCTGCCACTAAATGTATATAAAGATATTATATACAAAAGATAGAGAGATATTAATCGTTTTTTAATTAATTAGACGAAAGAAAATACATTTGGAAAGAAAAAAAAAACCAATATGAAACTTATATATCAACTCCAGAAAAACGAGATATTTGAATTCATTTCGGTTGTTGTATCAATGTATCATCTATTAGAAAAAAACAGCGAAAGATTTTAGGCATTTATATTTTATTCGGTCGACATTTCCTGATGTTATAACGTACAACCACACTGCAAGAAAAATTTCAAAGTTCAAACGAGCATAGCAATTTATAATGGAGATTGGTATTTAAATGTAATATATACAAATTGAAGTGGAAGACGTGCGGGGAGCTTTGAATAGTGCCTGCTTAAAATCCGATTTATTATATATCTCAAACAATTAGGTATGGTTGAACAATTAGTCATTTGCGACATTGCACGTTGAATCCGACAGATCGATCAACAGGAAACAGTCTACAAAAATGCGATCCATTTTTTATTAAAATAAGAAAGAAGTAGATAAGAGTTTATATAGCTTACGTTATCTTTTCTAATATTAAACAATGTCGCTGAACAGATTTATCTAAATGAATATTCTATCTCATTGAATGTTACTGAAAATATCTAACGATAATCAAGATGTTCGCACAAATAATATAAAGATCGATTTCCTATTAAATCGGCTTCTTGATCAATCGATCCGTTTCTGCCAGGTGTGCAATGTCGCAAATGAGATATTTCATAGAATGATCGTAGCGCGATATCGAAAGAAAAGTATGCACACTTAAAAGCTTTGACTATCTTAATATTGTATAAAGACGACACACACGCGATGAAGAAAAAAAAAGAGTGTATTCAAAGACTGTTAGTGAAGAAGAGCGAACACGAAATAATTAACACGTAGTTACAAGCTACAATCGAGCTCAATAGCACGTTTACGTTAATGAACCTCTCATAATATCGTATCGACAAGCTTGCATCTGTATTTAATTTACATTACAGGGATACGCCGCCGGTTTCAATACGGCCGTATTTCATAGGTTTACTATTCTATAAAGCGTTTGTTAACATACACCATAATCTTCCCCTGTTCTACGCGAGATTTCCCATTATTTGATATTATTAAGTGTACATAAAAAGATAAAAAAAAAAGTGGTAATTGTATATAAATACTGTTACTGTTCTACAAACTATATTATGTAATATGAATATATAAGAAAAAAAATTGGTTATTTAGTATAACTTTGATTGTGAGATTTTTGACTTACTTTTATTTGGGGATCCTTCACTTGCAGAACAGTATCCACTATTGACGCGCCAATAACCACCTGAATAACACATTAGTTTAAATAAATTTATACTAATAGAGATAGTGGAATGACTTGTTTAACGGTGTGTCAGTCTTAATTGTTATGATAAAGTAACTTCTCATGCTTCTTAATATAAGTCTATTTTCAAGAAATAATTTTATGTTCTTTTCGAACTTACCGGTTTTTGTCTTGATATTATTGATGGTACAGAAGTAGAGCTTATATGGGCTGTTTGAGATTTTTCACAGAGATTCAAGGCGATTTCAGCTGCGACTTTGGCATTGTTTTCTATGAGAGCTATATCTGTAAAATTGTCATAAGCCAAATGTTTTAACATAAACATAACAATTACATTTTATCGCATTTTATATCGCAATTAATTTCTATTTACTCACTCGCTTCAAGTGACTGACCACGCGTGATCTCGTTGAGTTCACTTAAAAGGAAAGGCGTAACTTGCTTGCCCGTTATGCGCATAGCATTAGCTTTCTTTAAAGCCTCAGATATAGCAGCATCCATGACACTAGGTTGCAATGCATATTTTTCAGGAATAGGAACTGCAAATAACATCCCTGTGTTAATACCCAGTACTCTCTGTGTCTCCACAATATCGGCTGCTTCCTTGGCATTGGAGATTCTGCACGGTGCTTTTATTTTGTCTGAAGTTTCAGAACAGTGAAAAGCTGGAAATTCTGGCGTTTTGCCTATTTTTATGACTGGTACTCCCTGAGTTTCCTGCGAGCATAAAATCCGTATTTTTATGTTAACCTCTGGAAACAAAAGGAACATTTATAAATTGTATGAAACATAGAAATGATTATATATTCATATCTATCAAATCTTCAAGTATATCTACCAAATACTCCAAGGTCTTGCCAATGTCCAGGATAGATTTGATACCAGAGCAAACAACTGCCACCGGCGTGCGTCCAAGTTCAATTAGATCGGCACTGATGTCAAGAGTTAGCTCAGCTCCTCTGTGAACACCGCCGATACCACCTGTTGCCATTATTGGAATACCAGCTGCATGTGCAATTAACATTGTGCCACTGACTGTTGTACCACCATTCAATCCTTGCGACAAAATAAAAGAAATATCCCTTCGTGAACACTTTATAGTCTTTGCAGAGTCAGCTTTAGACAAGGTCTCCAGTTGTTCATTGTTCAAGCCTACATGTATCTTGCCATTTATGATTCCTATCGTTGCAGGTATGACACCCTAAAATAAGCAAAAAGTGTATCTACTATTGTTCACAACATTATTGTTCAATTGTGATAGATAACTTTCAAAGCTACTCACAATATATTCAATATATTAACTTAGAAAATTTTTTTATTTTTGAAAATACTCAAACAAAATATTCAAATTTCTCTTGTTTTATTGATAATCAAAAAGACCTTTCGATGGGGAAATTCTTAAATTTCAATTACTTTATATTAGGATGCTTTCCAGCAAGAGACACAGATAACATAAGTGTAACACAATGATTCATTATTTCTCATTATTACTTCTCAATGTTTAACAAAGATGAATTGATCACTATATGTTTCTTGCTAGAAAGCATCAATTGTCTATTCATCTGAAAAAAGAATTCGTTATTGGATATCATACTTGCTTTCTGATTGCATCTTCGACTTTCAGCGCGGTGTCCAAATTATTTGGATACGGCATACCGTGTGTGATGATTGTCGATTCTAGTGCCACGATAGGTAGACCGTGTTTTCGAGCCGCCGCGACATTCGGTCCATAGATGAGCGAATTCCGACCGGCGATCGATCTCCGATGGATCGGCGGCACGTTGGATCTCTTGCATAATTTTCCTAGGAGGTCGCTCAAACGGGATCGATGCATATCGGGATGAATGAATATGCAGAGTATTTTTGACGCGAGTTTTTCTCAACTTCTAGATAAGACAAACGAATGAAAGTAATCGCGATAATCAAATGTTATTTGAAACGAATTGAGATAAACCGATTAAGGTACAAGCGCCGATATATAACGAACGAACAGTACTTTATTTCACCGTATGAATTTTATATATCGATGATATTACTTCATTTTTCTTCCATTTTTATCGTTGTATAACAAGATCAATAAAGATCCTGATCCGATGATGTCTATCTCTCGATTGTATGACCGGCAGCCATACAGAATTGTATCCCTGTAGCTGCACTGTGATATATCTTAAATGCGCTTAAAATGAAATAGGTGTATGATTTGATATTGAAGAAAAAAGAGAGAAGATATAAATTTCAAAGATGAAAGATTTGAAATTTTTGTAAATTCGATGTAATGAATATTTTACATGTAAAATTGTTTATGTTTGACGATCAGGACACGTGCGCGTCTAATTCAGAAGTAGAGAATCGGGATTTGTGCGTCGCGAACAGCTGATCACAGCTGATAGTCCGGCGTCTTCGACACGTGCAGAGAATTGAACTTTAGGTTAGAAAGTGAACAGCAGTTAAAAGCCGGAAATAGTCTTGATTTAAAAAATTTTTTTTCTTTTAATTTTTCTCGATGTTGGAGAAAAAAAAGAGAAAAGATGAACAAGAAGTTCAGTTAAAATTGTTAAAAAGAAGAAGTCTATATAATAACGATCATAATTAATGTTTTTCGATTTAATTAGGCGCAGTGATTATTTGAGTAGAACTATACTTGAGTACCGAACTTTACCCTCTCACTGTTTTCTTCTCCGATTGGCTAATCGATTGACCGCCAAAAGAAAAGAAGTTCGAAATATCTTTAATTTTTCATTATAATCATCTTTCATTATAAAACAAAATAGCATATTTGTTCCTGATTAAACAATATTGAACTAATTATTGAAAACGATTTTAAATTTTTTAAATCAATAATGATGTATGTACTAATATCTAGATGCAACAAAAATACATATACACAACCTCGAGTAGGCTTGAAATGCATAATCTAAAAGGAAAAAAAAGTTAAAATAATCAATTTGACATCACATTGACCGACATTATTTTGATTTTCTTGTTCTACTTGAATAGTATTCAAGCAGAACACAATAAACTTCTAAGAGGCGAAAATTGAATCAAAGTATAAAAGAAACATAAATGTTTCTTTTATCTTTGCTTTCGTTCCAATTTTCTCCTTTTAAAAGTTTCGTTTACGCTTCTATTATTCTCCCATTATATTCAATTTATGCTCCGATTTTTATTTTCATCCGGATTGTTATAGATCTGTTTTTTATAGCTGTACTTTTGGAACTTAAAAAGTGAAACAAGTATACATTTGATATTTTACTAAAATGAGAAAAAAGTTCTAGTGCAGCTATCTAGTGCAGTTTATAAAAAACTGACTGTGACGTCAAAACGACGTCGAAGTAACAAAATGATTACTAATAGCTTTTTCGACTATAATCGATGTAGATTGACCCGAGAATGATTAACCCGAAAGTATCATGACCTCATCTAAATAGAAACCAAATAAGTAGAGCATGCGTGTGACGTCATTTATGAGATAATCGATCTCGGATCGATTATTTAAACCCGCTGCAATCGAAAACGCTGTAAAAGACATTTTTCAATCAGCAATGATTTATTTTAATGTCATTTCATGGCTTGTTTTTTTGCTTGGGTACTATAATTATCTATAATACATATATTCACTTGTATTCATTCACTGTCAGTGTTGAAAATCTATAGTATACACTTACGTACATACATGCTGTAGATTTTCAGTACTGGCAGTAAATATTGAAACGTAGCCTTCATGAAAGGTCTCTAGTGACGTCAGATGAGATAAATGAGATGATTGAATCTTTTTTGTTGAATTGTAAAATGTTTTTCATCTAAACATAATTTCGATTGATTTAATTGATAATTATCAAATATAATATTTGTATTATATTTTGTCAACATGGATAGAAATTAATTTTTGTTAAAATTCACAAATGAGCAAATTAAAAATGAGCCGAGTTTGGTTAAATTTATAGAAGAAAAGATTTTATTAAGGATAATGAATATATTATACAAAGTTCGAATCACGCGAAATTTGATCACACACATCGCAACATTGTTTGCGCGAAATCGCTGTTCTTATCTGATCGATTAGAAAAATTTTTGTTGTTACAAACATTGAACAATAACAATTGATAGAAAAATAATATTTATTTCTCTTATAGGAATTAATTTAATACTAGCTAATAGAAATAAATTCAACTTACTAGCCAATTAATCACTTATTTTGAACATTAAAAGTATTGTTACAGTACTTTTTTAATTATTAAAAATTATGACATAACAAATATCGAATGACATCATCCAATAAATCGTTCGATACTTGTTACCTCATAATTTTTGATAAATACAAAAAATTGGCATATCTAGCAAAAAAATGTCAGCAATCACACAATTCTTGCAGTCAGTGGGAAGATTACAGACACAAATGCTATTGGTAAATGCTACGTAATCTGTAAATATTATGTAATGTCATCAGTAAATATGCTCATCATTTGGGGTATTAATAGATTGTTTAGTAGATATCTTATCCGAACCGTTCGTGCTGATAATTTATTATTATATATTTGCATATTGCGACAATCCTATTTATTTGACGTCAATTTTCGGGAAATGGATTTAACATGTATCGACATATTCTCCAATATGGTTTCGATTCTACCGTAATTGGAGCAGAGCACGATTAGAGATGACCGATACTTCTCGGAACTGACTTCTTGAAACAATTATGACCGTGAAAGAATTGCGTCTTTTTTTGTCCCCTAAAACTCTTCTCCGGTGTCGTCACCGAGATTATCGACAATGTTGTGAAAATGCGTTTCGATCTCGTTGTCGCCAAGATTACAAGTTCATCGAGGGTCAATCCTAGTTGCGTCTGTGTGCGGGGAGCGTGATGTTTTCGAGTGCATAAGATCAGATTTTTGCCGAGTCTCAAGAGATGTTTTGAGTTCAAGGGTGGAAAAACGCGGTGGGATATGATTTCCAAACGCGACAATATCGTCCATATATATCATATCGATGCCGTCGTACAGCACGTAGTGCGTGATAATCTCACTCCGAAGTGTACGACGAGGATGTCTCCGCATAAGGAGCCGCTTTCCCATCTACAGGATGACGAAATGTATTCATTTAATAGATCGCTGAGAAACCAGGAATCGTCATACACAAGAGATAAACGCATTTATTTTAGTGAGAATGAAAAAAGGTACATTATATTTCCTTTCAACTAGTGAATTCCAGTTCACGAATTCTTATTAATCTCTTACGAGAACAATTAAGTTACGAACCTTACAATTTTGCTTAGGATTGACCCACAAATCTCCAGACGCTTCATTAGAAATATAAATGAATAAATTGACATGAATAGTCACAAAAAAAATATTATAGTAAGAATTATAACGGAGTCTTCAGTAGCTTTAGACTAGCATTTTACGAGAGAGTTGCTGCAATTATTCGAATTTTTAATGTACGCTTTGCCAATACAATTAATTAAAGAAAAAAAATCTCAAAACTTTGGCGTAATTGCTTTTACACAAGTTGTATGTTTTATTTCGTCCACGGAGAATAACATACGATGTCGATACAGTAAATTCAGACGTAACAGAAAATAGATTGATTGAACTAAAATAGACGTTTTAAGCTTAAAACCCACTTTAGACGACCTATAATTCGTGTCAGATTTCAAGATAGAATCCTATTTATAAATTTATACGCCATGTACAAAAAAATATTTAAAGAATCAGAAATACGTACATATATAAATATAGGATGCGCACATGTATCAAAATACGCAAAATCTATATGAAAATAGAATTATGTCTTGAAATCTGACGCGAATTATAGATCGCCTAAAATGGAATTATGACATTGTTATATCTATAAATTGTTCCCATAGTGCGATTTAAAATACCTATAACTGTTCATAGTGCGCATCGTAATTTCTATTAATGTGATCGGTGAAAATCAATAGTCCATTGCAATTTTTATAGTACAAGTACTTCAATATCGTACAACATTGGCTGAGTTCAGTAGAAAAAGTAACTTTGCAACTGTTGAAAAAATTCTTTAGTATGATTCGTTCTTGTTCTTAATTCCTTATAGATCTACATGTATAAATTAATCATATAAAATAATCTTACAACAATTACAAAGCTATTTTCTGCTAAAAGCAGCCAATATTATAATTTAAATTCTTCGCTCAGAGATTATATATTCTCATTCACAAAAAAGAATTAATATTATAGTAACTGGTACAATTATAAAAAAAGATTAATATCATAGTACTGGTGTAATATTTTCTCTGTATCTAAATAAGTCGGAAAGTAGAAGAATATCATGTGAATGAATAAAAAATTTAAATGGTAAATAAATTCAGAAAGAATTTGTGTTTAGGGACGAATACGAATTAGACGCTTGTGCTTACGGCAAGAATAATGTCAAGTTGTTGTACGTAAATCGGAATAATGAGCCTTACCACGACATTCGCGAGTACGAGATCGACACGCACATACGTCTGTACGACCGGAAGGAATTTTTTGAGGGTGACAATCGCGGCGTCGTCTCGACGGATAGTCAAAAGAATACGGTGTACCTGCTAGCGAAGAAGCACGGCGTTCAATCGCCCGAAACGTTCGCGCTTCTACTTTGCTCTCACTTCCTCTATACGTATAAACACGTGGCACAAGTCAATATCAACGTCGAGGAATATCCGTGGACCAGGTATCACACTAACAACCGGCCGCACAATCACGCCTTCGTTATGAATCCCACTGCGACGAGATTCTGCCAAGTCAGTCAGGTCAGAAATGGTATGGCTCGAGAAAAATGATCCGCTTATTTCACGTAACTCACTGAGACTAATTCGGAAAATGAAAAATAATGATCTGATTTTAAATTTCTAAATAAATTCAATCTTTAGATAATTCCTAAATAGATTTATTTCGTGATTCTTTTATATCATTATCATTATTATTTTTTTAATGATAAAATATTAAAGTTACATTATGAAAGTTTGATGTCTTTAATTTATATGTAAGATTTTACTTTTTGCCCTTAAATTAAAAGATGTATTAACGTAATATTTTTTAATGCAACATATTTTTCGGCACATGCATTTGATTTATTACGAAATCAGAAAATATGCATTTGAACAAGCAGAAGATTAGTCTATTAACTTTTTATTCAAGATTTACTCGGTTCTAGGGCCGCCACAAATACGCGGTGGATTAAAAGGGCTGCGAGTGTTGAAAACCACTCAGAGCTCGTTTGTAAACTTCATTCAAGACGAATATGGCACGTTGCAAGACACGCACGATCGTATTTTCAGTACTGTTGTAATGGCAGCGTGGGATTATTCCACCGCCGAGGTAGATTTTGATGGTGCTTGGCATATGGTGAAGGAGTGCATTCTACAGAATTTCGCGGGTCCACCAGATACGGGGATTCATTCGTTCAGTGTACAGAATACGCTTTATCTCACAGAAAAGTACATACTTGATAAAGTCAAGCAAGTAAGCATTAACATATTATCACAAAGTAATAGTTTACTACCTATCTCATAACGTTTTGCACAAAAAGATCTTAATTTAATTTATTTTAATATTAAATTAATAAATTAAAATTAAAATAAATAAATAAAAAAACATTTAACATTATTAAAATATTAAATAATAATAATTACATATTATAATAATAAATTATAATATTTAATTATTTTGTTTTACCTATTATGTATGCATTACGCGGAAATAAAATATTTACAGATTAGTAGCATCGAGATGCAAATGCCGAACAAGCATTACATCGATTTGGATTTCAGCTCGTTCACTAAACTAAGAATAGAAGGACAAAACAAGGAAGTTTATCTACCCTTAGATAAGCCGTCAGGTATTATTTATGGTCGATTAAACAGAAAAGATTCCTCGGCCAAATTATAGACATGTATGAGTGTTGAGTTATTAATAAAGTTTAAATTTTTTATAATCAGGATGGATTGTTCCATCTTTCGGTAAACTTTACTGTCTTATTCTCTTTCATAAGAGTAATGCTTTTATTCTTTTGCTCTTTTGTTTATACAATAAATAAATTATTACCACATAATTTACCCGAAGCTGGAACAACCAGTCTTTAATTTAACTCTCAAATAAATTTTTAAAGTTACTTTGGAGTGTATAACTCGCGCCAGATTTCGGAATAAAATTCTGTAATTTTTA
>Ga0157363_1006775_pt1 | contig 10819 bp, 7 predicted proteins | sample AttsexASBM1_FD_111477 | JGI IMG/M metagenome (GOLD analysis project Ga0157363, IMG submission 111477) | Fungus gardens microbial communities from leaf cutter ant in Ribeirão Preto, State of São Paulo, Brazil - Atta sexdens ASBM1 | ecosystem: Host-associated > Fungi > Mycelium > Unclassified ...
ATACTTTTTAGTTATAACATTAAGGAGTAAATAACAGTTACTAGAAGACTGTTGTGGACAGTGTTAACCAAACCTAGTGTTACAACCTTAAGCTAGAGCTTAGGTTGTACTTAGGCAAAGACTTGAGAGAAGATAAGGGTGGATAGAATTGGTAAAGCATAAGGATACAAGAGAGTATCTATGCTATATATATTACTAAGACATGTGTAGTCTATGAAGCATATGAGTCAGAGAACATGAAGGAGCAGTAAGGATGAAACAAGGCAAGAGCACCTACTATATGAGACACTGACTGAGACTACTTTGGCACAGCTGATCGTGTCATCATACCCTATGTCCATCTCTATGATGTATTCTCAAGGCATTAATTGTAATACCTAGGCTAATATCTAGACATACTAATTATTCAAGTGGATAGTGTTCTAGTATTGTACTTGTTGTTTTTATGTAAAAGCCTTGTGTTGAAGGTCTATTAGAATAAGAATAAGGAAGGATGAGTATTGATATATGTGTAGAAAGAGTTAGCAGATGTATAAAAAGAGAATTTATTAAAGAAAATGGAAACAGAGGAAGCTCAGTTTACATTAGTAGAGAATCTCTTATCAGGATTAAAGAAGAAGCTTGGAAAAGGAGATAATAGGTCATCCAAAGTTACTAAACTTAAAAAAGTAAAACTAAGAAGAGAAAATAATAGAGGAATTTGTTCAGAATTTTATAAGGATAGCAAAGAAAAGTGTATATGAGGGAAGAGTGCTAGTAGAAGAATTCAAGAGAGGGATAAGTGGAGTGGTAAGGAGAAATTAATAGAGGCAGAAAGGTCTTCTATAAGTATATAGCAGTGATATGAAATGATAATCAATTTAGACTGTCATTAAAGGAAAAGCAAGAGGGAGGAGCAAAGACTAAGAAGTAAGAGGGAGAGAGGAGAAAATATGCAGGAACAAAAGCAAAAAATGGGAATAGAAGAAAGAGAGTTAAGAAAATGAGGAGATTGGAGATAATGGGGTAATAGCCCATAAATGTAGAAAAGATGGGGAGAATGGGCAAACATCCCTAGAGTCTTACAAGTAGTGAAACCTGTCCTAATAGAAGAGATAGAAAATAAATATTAATAGAGAAAGAAAATGCTTTAGCTGTGGAGAATTTGGGCATATAGCTTGTCATTGCAAGAATTGAGGAAATAGCAGAAAGGAAGGAAGAATTGGTTATGGGAAAAATATAAACAATATAAACATGAACAATTTAAAAGAGAAGAGGAATCAAGATCTCAACTGAGTTTTATAAATAGATTTGCTATACTAGCTAGTAAAGTAATTGTTAGGTATAGTTTACACTTTAGAGTGAAAGTTCACAGAGTTGTATGGAGTTTGTACCAAGTATGGAAACTTGTACAAAGAGTGAAGAGTTACAGACTTGGAAATAAACTTGGCTTTAGCTTATGTATTATGCTATTTACTTGCTGTGTGGTTGCAACTTTAGAGAGATGAAGCAAAGTTTAAGAGAGTAAGTATTGACAAGACAAGTCTGCTACTGTAATACTGAAGTTTAGTATTAGCAATATTCAATTATTAGACTGAAGATTATAATGTATCTACTAATTCTTAGATACTAATTAATAGGAAGGAGTGCTTGAGTAGTACTGTTATTTCAAAATGCAGTCTTGAGTAATGTCAGTGGTTATGCTGAACAGAGGTTTGAGTGATAGAATACTGACAAAGGTTTGAGTTTGAAGTAAACCCATTGTTATGACTTAAATCTCAAAGTTAGGATAAAAGAAAAATTTATATTGTTAACATAAGAAAACTCAGTGAAGTTCCTAGTACAAGGGAGTCTACTTTATATAATTCTAATGCATAGTCTATATGCACTGTATATCTAGCCTACTCTAAATAATATGAGTCATGTATAGAAGTCATTATTTTATATAATTCTCCTTTACTAAGTCCAAAATAAGAAAAGAAGTAGTATCAGGCATAGTTCATATTAGAAAACAAAAGTCTATAGGGTTGGCTCAAAGATATACTGAGTATGGAAACCCCATACTCAGAGCTTGGTGATACAAACTTTCCAGAACAGTCTTATAGAGTTGAGAAAAAAACCTTGTATTAAAATTAATACAAGAGAACTTGATGGAGTTTCATATACAAAATGTCTACCTTATATATACTGGGCTAATATTTGATGCTATACTAAACCTAGCCTATCCCAAAGAGTATATGTACTACATGCTATTGACATGTAGTATGTCATCATTGTTCTAGAATCTTTTATATCCTTCTATATACCACATGATTGTGTGACAATATAACAGTTATACTAACCTTAACCCTAAGTCTGAAAATATGAAAATGAAAATAAATAAAGTTTACTGTCTTTAATTCTGACACTTTGGCTTATATACTATGCTATTTACTTGCTATATAGTTGCAACTTCAGAATTTAGAACAAAGTACAAAGGAGATAAGTACTGATGTGATGTGTTGCTATTGAATACTAGAAATCAAGTTTACTTGAATATTTGATTATCAAACTAGAAAATTATAGTATAACTACTGGTCTTATATACAAAGCAGAGTAATAGGAGATGCTTGGAGGTTTCAGAATACAGTCTCAAGCAGAGATTTTAGTGATGAAACACTGAAAGGGGTCAATAGAGGAACTTCACCATAGAAGGCTGACTTTGATAAAAGTATTTCTGCTATGGATAACTGAGAACTTAAAGAGTTCAGAATTGATAGTATCACTGCCATAGGGGCATGTTATAGGAAATAAGAAAGATGGGTTTTTGTTAGAGATTGTATAAGACACCACCACCACAAAAGATAGTCTTCAAAATAAATGGACTTAGCATATGACAAGTAGAAAGAATAGAGAAAAAATCAAAGTAGAAAAATAAGAGAAACTTAAATAATGAAAAAATAGAAAAGAAACAAGTCTACTATCTTCAAATCTAACATCCATTATGAAAAACCAAGTACTTGCAGGGTTTAAATAAAAAATCATGCTACTATAGAAAACAGTTATATAATAGATATGTTACAAAGAAATAGTACTACTGTGAAAAACAGGCTATGTGTGGAATCTTACAGAAAGATAACACTGCCACAGAAGATGGGTTATTGATAGGGTTGTACTTAGCATATAATAGTGATACAAGCTAGCATATCAAATTTAAAAAAACCTCTAAAAGAGTAGTTACATGGAAAGAGATAATAGTGGAGGTATTTCTAGACAGTAAAGAAATAGATCTAGTGATAAGTACAGATTTTACAAAAAAAGAGAATCCATTCCAAAGCAATAAAGTTCTTTTAAAAGATTCTAATTCTATAATTTTATTAGATCACATAACTGTGTGATAGTGATAGTAAATGTGACACACATGTGATCATATATTACAATTCCATTATGTTTTGTAACATCTGTGACAATTACATGTGATATCATATCATACTCTCTCAACTAAGTTCATAAAAGAAAAAAGAAGAAAACTAAACTATTAAAATAAAGGAAAACAGAAAATCAAAGAGAAAAAGGTGAAACAACTAAGTCTACTTTGGCAATTTCTGACAAAAGGCCAATTTGTATAAGAATAGTAGATAAAACTTTGAATAAAGAATACAAGGAAATCCAATTTTCTATTATGCCTAGCCAAGCAAGTCCTCTTATGTATACTCTGTAGGCTTTTCTATAGACTTTACTACTTCCCCAAATCCTACAAACTTCACTACAATCTTTACTACTATCATACATATCTAAACACCACTGCCAGACCTACAGGCTTTGCTGCCACAGAACCTATCTTCAACTGAAGTTCAAGTATTCAAGTATTGCTAAACTCTATGGTCTTCTCATTCCTTTGTAGTTGACACTCCTTCTCCAGCAAACTCTATAGTATTTCTCAGATCAATCCTGCTACTTTCTATGGTTAAACTTTGGGTTGTGATCCTCAAGGTTATGATACTACCCTACTCTAGTTGTTACTACTGTGAGCTTCTTCTCTTTCTTGGAAATTCTTCATTCTATCTAGATTCCTGACTACTAAGTTATTGTCATTCTCTGGTTATGTTAGTACTATTCTACTGGATTGGAATGTATTTTTAGAATAGTTGTTGACTCCAGGAGTTCTTATTCTATTCTCTTAGAATTTTTTAGAGGTGAGTGCTCTTGCACTTTATCTAGTGAATATATCTCTCAGAGCTTCTTAAAGTCATGATCTCTGCTATATCACCACAGTCTTTACTCAGTTGCTCTAATATCAATCTTATGCTCATACACTATACTTTTAGAACTGTGTCCTATCTTTTTGGTCAATATTCTAGATATTTAAACTCAGGTTTCTAACTATTTGCACATCATTTGTTACCTCAGCATTGTTCTGCTAGATTACAATGGACAGTAGAAGTATTTAGGATATTATCTACCTTCAGGAAACCTCATTCCATTCTCTTAGGTTTCTCTGAAGATAGATAGTACTTAGTTGTTAGTCATTGTATTGAATATTATTAACTCTGCATAACTCTGTGGACTTCTCTCAGTTTTCCTAAAAAAGAAGAATTAATTGAGCATTTAGTATATACAATAGAGGAAAAGATTACAGGTAAAGTAGTAATCAGGAAGACTCTGATAGTAATAGTGATATAAAATACCATTCCCTCAATCTAGTTGAGAGGTATAATATATGAAATCTATGTTGTAAGTAGAGATCATATCACTAGGCTTTATATAAAGGCTATCTAGCATGTTTTTTACTATAGGATCTGAAAGGCTAAAATATTGATAGAGCTCGTTAACAAACTAGTTCTAATCAAATAACTAGTCTTGTGTAACTCCTAAAAGATAGGTTATTACAAAATTGATTTTTTCAATGTTTATATCAAACTACATGGGGTTTGTGTAAAAATATAGGTAATATCAGAACAGAATATTATTAAGCTTGTTAGGCTTAGTGCTGTTGAAAGTATCACAGATGTGAGCTTTAGTTACCCTAGATTTAGATATTGGGCTAGAGGTTTGAATACTGTTAGATAGATTGTTAGAAATTTAACTGAGAATGTCAGCTAATTATTTATCAATATTATCACTTCACTAAGATTTTGACTAAGAGCAAGTAGATAAGTGTTAAAAGTTTATAGGTAGAGTAGTTGTGGAAGCATTCTCTCAATTAGTATTGTTGTTCATGGAAACAATACTAAGATCTAGAACAGGCAAAATTGTCTAAACTGCTTGAATAGTTTGAGTAAGTGACCAAGATACAAAATAGCCTTGTTAGTATAGTTGTTATGAATGCTGTGAGATATTTGGAAGAAATGCCTGAGCAAGATGTTTATCTAGATAAGAGACAGAGTTGAATAGTGTTCTGAGAGGAGGAATTGGGATTGATCTCAAGTAGATCAGAGAGTTGCAGTGGGAAAATGCCATTAAGATTGAAAAGCAACTTGAAAGCCAAATAAATGTAGGCAGAACTGCAATAGAAGTAATAGTAAACTTGAGAGTTTGATAATACTGTTAAATGTGTACTAGAGAGCAAAATTCAATAGAGTTTACTTGGAGTTTGTACAAAGTGTGGAAACTTATACAAGATACATAGAGCTACAGACTTTGCAGATCAATCTTGGCTTCAGTTTATGTGCTGTACTGTTTGCCTGCTATAAAGTTGCAACTTCAGGAAGAGAAATGGAGTCCAATTCTAATAAGAAAGTATATTACTATAGAAGTTTAGTGTTTAACTGTTTTTGATTATTAGACTAGACAATACAGTGTATCCACCAGTCTGTAAGGGGACTTACTTCTTATAGTCAACAATGTAGACCTCTTGTCTCTCAAGTTCTCCACCATTACCCAACCACAATACTGTTGGACTTTCTTGATCTCTGTAGTACTACTACAAACTCTATACACTCTTTCATGACCATTGACACATCTTCTGAAGCCACTGACCAATGGGCCCCTACTATCTAACAATATTCCACTGAGGTTTCTAACTATCTGGTACTATTATTTGGTAGCTAAGTTACTGAATGTTTCATCTAATGTTCTGCTTGATTGAAATAGATTCTTGAGTACTGAAAGTAGTTATTACCTTTTGGAAACTCTATCCTGTTTTCTTAGGATTTTTCTAGAGATGAGTTATATATTTAGCAGTATTAAACAATACCACTTAAGATTTTTCTAGAGTTGTGAACTTGACTAAACCTTACAAACTTTATCCAGTTGCCCTAGTACAGTTCTTATATATAAGTATGATATTAGAAAAACTCAAGTATCTCAGATTATAGCCATAAATAAAAGTTTCAGTGGTAAAATACTAAAAGGGGTTAGATAGAAGAACTTTGCTATAAAAGACCAAGTTTGGAAAGAAGTAAACTTTACTATAGAAGACCAAGTACTTACATGTTATGACTTAAGTCCTAGAGTTTGGACAAAAGAGAGAATATAAGGGGACCTAGCTCTAGCACTAGATACTGCTATCAAATACCATAGTATTTGCTTACCCAAACTCTGCTACTTCCCACCACTAATAATGAAGTTTGCCCATAATCAATACTGCTGCCTGCTAAGCCTTGACTACATCTTCTCACTATCTCTACAATCATTTCTCTATACCCCTGGTTACTATCTGATAAGCCCTACCAGTTTCAGACAATATTCTAGATGCTTTTACCATTCTATTATCCAAGCTTGGACCACTATTGTTCTGTATGATTGGAATAGACAAGCTTGAGTATTTAGAGTAGCTGCAGCCTCTAGGAAACCTCATTCTGTTCTTTTAGGTTTCCTAGAGGTAAGCCCTGTCTTTAATGTAGTTATCAATATCAGCTTAGGTTTCTTGGAGTGAATTCTGTGAGACTCTATAGACTTTTATCAGTTGTCCTAACAGAGAACTTGTATTGTTTAGCACAAGAAAGCTTGGTAGAGCTCTCAGTACTAGCATGTTTATTCTATATATCTCTAGTGTATAGTTTGTACACACTTTATATCTAGTCTACTCTAAATGTTATAAGTTATATAGATAAAAGTTATCATTTTATATAATGTATAATATCACACTTTTGATATTTACATGATGTTGTGACCATGACTATGATATATGTGACTATTGTAATAGTCACACATGATGTCACACTTTTACTAAGTCCAAAATTTTAAAAAAACAAGAAAATAAAAGAAAGAAGAGAATAGAAAATAAGAGACTTAAATAAGAGAAAGAAAATAAGAAAAAAACAAGTTCATTGTCTTTGATTCTGACATTTTAGAGTTTTGACAAAGAATAACATTACTGTAGAGAATAAGTTATAAAATAATACTGTTGTAGTAGGTTATAAATAGATGTTGGAATGGAATAACATCACAATAGTTTTTATTTATTTAAAAAATCAACAATTTATTAACCAGAACATAATGGTAGGCCATGGTAATTATACAACATAACTACTTAAATACAAAGAAAGAAAGAAAGAGAGAAAAAAGAAGAAATGAAAAGGAAAGAGAGAAATAAAAAGAGAAAAGGGAGAAAAATAGATGACAAAATTATACTAACTAGTATAGTCAGTTTAGTAAAAACTTTTTCTTATGTAATATCTTTCTGAAAGTAAAAAACTCCAGAATTGAACTCTAGAAAAGTAAGAATGTTTTTTAGGAATTCTTTCTTTGGATTCCAAAACTTCTTGTATTGCAAACACTCAAATAGAATGTGTCTCCTCATCTTGATAGGATAATTTCTGCACAAACATCCAAAGGGTTCTTTAGGAAAGAATCTAAGTCTATATTCACCAATAGAGGTATAATTTGTGATCAGTCTAGTAATGTATATACACATCATATTAGATAGGCTAAAATATTTTAGCCAAGCCCCATCTTTGGCATATGTAGGATAGATATGTTGATTATTATTGTTGTTTAAGTCAAGAAAGTTTCTTCCTTTATATTTCAAAGCTTGAAAATACATTTGTTATTTGTGAATGATAGAGTTGCATTTTTATTTTTTGCCAAACTCCCATGATGATTTGCTTGGTGAAATAGGGTTGATCTTGATATGTTTTGACTCTTTGTCAACTAATAGATATAGAGACTACTTGACACTGTCAGAACAGTCTCAGAGGACAATCAAGTTGTTAGAGTTCTTATTGAAAAAATTCCTAAGATTCTTTAATATAGCAATAGAGTATAGCTGGTATAGATGAATGGACATGTTGAAGATCTATTTAGTGGCTTGGATGGCATCTGTGGTAATAACAATATGAGCAATGTCTTGCAAGTGGATTGTGCAATTAATTCTGTATCTAATAGTGAAGAGCTCAGCTTTAGTGAATGTTATGCTTATTGCATAGTGAACAGATTTGGTGATAATTTCTTAACCTCTATAGATATGTAAGTTTGAGGTGACTGCTTTGTTTTTGACACTAACATCTGAGATAATGAGCATGGTGTCTTGATTGACAAGTAAATTCTTATAGATATTATCAAGTCTGTTTTGATGAGTAGTTAATGCATTAGAGTCTTTTCAGTTGACTGAAAGAAAAGAGAAACAGTCAGAAAAAGTGTCTACCAGACAGAAATCTGGAAAAAGTTCTTTATTTAGACTGTTGAAGGAAGGAAAAACTCTGTTTAAGTGATTGTTGGTATTCATTATAGGACTTTTGATTTTCAAATGTTGTTTAGGCATGAGATGAGTCATGGCCATACAATATAACATGGCCTTCTTGGAATGATGTTTGTCTAAGATAGTGTTAATCACATATTACTTAGGGAGAGATACCATATGTAGATTATATTGACCAATAATCTTGTTAAGGTGAAAATGGATGGAGATGAGACCAGCTATGGTTTTAACTTCCCAAGTTGGTAAGGTATAGAATGCTTCTGTAACCTATAAAGCTATTCTTCTCTGTATTTTCTTCAACTCTTTAAGGAGCTGATAGAGAGGTACTCTTTTGAAGTATCAAAGCTGAAATCCATATAAAGTGATGGAGAGAACACACATTCTATAGAGAAGCCATTTGTGTATTGGAGATAATTTTCTATTTGAATTTTCCAACATCTTCATTGTTACAAACTTAAGACCTTGGAGCAGGTTAATAAGAACATTGTATTGTTGTGGCAACCACTAGACACAATGTCCAATGATCTCACTAATGAGTAAATCTCAGAGTTGGGATATAATGTGAGAATTTCACAAGAGAACTTGACAAGGAGCCTCTTCTTAATTAGAGTCCTATTTATACAAATGGTTCCTAGTCCATGCTACTAATAATTAACCCTGCCCTTATGTCCATGCTTCATCCTCATGTTCTCCTCATGTCTTACTCAAGGCTACCATATATACTCCATGTGCCCTGATGTCATCTTCTAAATCCTTCTACCACCTTCTAGGCCTATGACATCACATCATGTGACATGTCATGTGACTGCAGTGTCACATGCCTCTTCATTGTTCAAAAGAAAAGAAAAAGAAAACAAAATCCCTATAAAGTCAGAAAATAAAAGAAAAAGAAAATAAAAATTGTTCATGTCCAAAGCGTCCTATAATATGTATAGGGTTTATACAAGAGAACTCAATGGAAAACTCTGTACAAAATTGTCTACCTTATATTGTCAGGTGTGGTTCACGCTGGGGTGGAAGTCTGCAGAATGGACTCAGAGATGAGTAGACTTGTGGAACGATCTTGGCTTCAGCTTATATACTGCGTCGTCTGTCTGCCACATGGTCGCAACCTCAGATGAAGAAGAGAAAGTCTGAGTGGGAGTGAGTACTGATTGGTATGTCGCCATTGAACACTGGAGATTGAGTTCAATGAGAGTTTATCTTTGTTGATTATCAGACTAGTGAATTATAGTGTAACTACTAGTCTTATATACAACTGATAGTATAGGAGATGCTCGAGGTTTCAGTGGTAAAACCCCTATTACCCAAGCGGAGGTTTCAGTGTTGAAACACTGACAGGAGTAACTCCATCATGGAAGACTGAGTTGAATAAAAGTATCTCCGCCATGGAAGACGGAATACCCAGATGGTTGCAGCACCCCCATAAGACATGTTGTGAGAAAGGTGGCCGCCATAGAAGGTGGGCTTGTATGATTTGGAGGTGGTTTCACCACAGGGATGTAATTTCCAGACAGGTGGACTTGTATATGATATATACTCTAAACTGATGGTCTGTGCTATACTGCAATTAGCCTACTCTAAATGACCATATATGCTGTGGCAACCACTAGACCAGTGTCCAATAGAAGCACAAGCAATAAATCTCGAGGACGGATATCTAGTGGGGAACATGAGTTGTATAATTCACAAGAGAACTTGACAGAGAACCACAACAGTATTTTACTGACTATTTATATAAACTAACACTGGTCTGTGCTATGACTGTGCATTGTCCTACCCTGATGTCCATACCCTGTTCTCATATCCATTACTCATCTACCTTATGTTTACCTCAAGGCCAGCATGCCATATACATGTGCTCTGACATCATACCCTCAACCTTACTCTTAATCTCCATTGTCCATGTATGCACCATGTGTACACCATGAGGAAGCCATGCTGTTAACATGTTTCTTGACATCACTCCATCTCTAAACTCTTTCCAATTCTTCTAGACTCTAAGTCCTTCCAAACTACTCTAGACTACTTTAGGCCCTATGATGTAATGTCATGTGACTTCTCTCTCTTGTTGTAGACTAATAATAATACTACTATCCATATCTTATCTTATCTTACTCAAGTCTGTCTACACTTTCTTGTCTTATAACAATATGTCTTCCTTAAGATTAATATATGTATAATATATTGTATAATATCATTTCTTCTAGAATCTTCTAT